>Ga0099824_1000944_pt1:0-37500 | contig 38679 bp, 11 predicted proteins | sample SiratrowhiteBW_FD_76837 | JGI IMG/M metagenome (GOLD analysis project Ga0099824, IMG submission 76837) | Root nodule microbial communities of legume samples collected from California, USA - Siratro white BW | ecosystem: Host-associated > Plants > Roots > Nodule | place: USA: California... | reverse complement strand
TAATTAAATTGGATTATCAATAGAATAATTTATATTCAATAATAATTTTTTTTTTAAAAATCGAAGCATTTATACTCATCAAAACTAAAAGAGGGTGTAATAAATGAAGGAGTATCTTGACTTATTTCTTTCATCTCTGTATTCGTAGCATTTATTTCCTTTAGTGTTTACCTCTTAATGTCGAACAATTTAGCAACCTTTGTCAAAGGCTACTTTTCTCTTTGCTCCTTGACACTTAGACTCAAACTATAAATATCAAACTAGTGATTTCGTCCTTTTTTTTCTAATCTATATTTATTGGATATTGGATACGTGTATTTTCTAAGTTAATACTATATACTTTTTAAGTTATTTGTTTGGTTTTCTAAATTGTTTTGGTAATGCTTTATTGTAAAGTAAGAAGTTTCATCAAAGTATTTTAATTTTTAATACTCTTTCATTTTTTAATTCTCACTATTTAGATTCTTATTAACTATTTTATCATAATATATATTGTACTACTGGCATAAGAGATATTTAGAATAATTAATTTTATATATGAAATATGCAAGTAACTGACTCGAATATAGACATGTATATCTCGGTAATCACTTGTTGATTCTGTATAACTCAGTGTCATTAATATTTGTGGGTCATGTAACAAACTATTTATTCTAAGTCTAACATACGCTATAAATATCACTTTTATTTTTTAAGTAGTACTTATTCACATTCATTCCATAATTTATATACTCTACGCCTTAGAAATTTTATATCATTCAGTGATTTGAGCATTAAAATATCTTTTACACTAGACCTCCTTCATGCTTAGATATTTAAATTCAATTTATTGCTTGAATTAAACCGATACAACTTAGACATAGATCAAATCATTTCGAGATAAACTTGAAAATATTTATACTCGAATCTTGGTATAGAGATATATTGTTTGAGAGTAACAAAAGTATTGGAATATAATTTGTTAAACATATCTCTAAGGTGAGGGGATAAGTTGGTGATAACAATAAGTTGGTTTCCCCTGTTGATGCAGAAAAGTCAATCTTTTGATCAGTCCATCTATTTGCGCTATAAAGAGTAGACTCTTCATGTATATGATCAAAGGAGACTTCAGAATTTCCAGTCTAGGGTTATATAATTGAAGTGACTAATTAAAGTGACTCTTGTATGAAAACTAATCACTCGGTTGGCCAAGGAAACACACCCAGCCTTCAACTATACAAGTGAAGACACTATAAAGTAACTCTTCAACAAAACTAATACATCATTCGACTAAACAAAGCATACAATATTATCTTCTTATATAAACTAAAATACAATTTCAGTCTCTTATCAGTTCAATTTTCTCACTTAGTTAGGTTTAAAAACTTACGTTTTGATTTCTTAGAATTTTTCGGTATACTAAATTAGTCCTTTCATTAGTTTTATATTACTATGTAAGACACGTTAGCTAAAGCTGACACGTTTACAGTGTCAAATACTAATGAAAAAGACTAACTTAGTCTAACATAGAAACTGTAAATGACTAAAGTAATCATATTTTTAAACTTTCATGTATAATTCCTGTTCAAAATAGAGTAATCAATATTTATTATTTTGGAAAACGTCTACAATAACAAGCGATGTTTGTATGCTAAAGATAATTTAGATTGAATATATTCATATTTTATACATAATAAATATTTGATAATCTGAATAATCTTAGACATCAATCTGGGAAGTAAAAATAATTTAGGGTGTAACCGGTGAGGAGGTATGATGGTTCAGTTCACGTGCCTTGTTTATGAGTATGATTAACAAGGAAAGTGGTATTATTGGTGATGTATATGTAGGAGAGTAACGTTACATTGAGCAGTGGAATGATGAGATGCAGAGAAGAATTAGTAAAGCGTGTGGACCATGACTTTATTTGCTGCTTACTTACTCTGTGGATCACACAGTGGCTTCTGATGAATGAATCTTTGATTCTTGGATGAGAAAAGGTGGTGCAGAGAAATTCTCAATCTCAGATCGTATATTTGTTAAATCAATGGGTTTATTCCTTATTGGGTGCAGGTATGATGTGCTTAATTCTGAGTTGTGGGATGTGCTAGTATTATTGCGATTGAATGTGAACATGGCTTTGACTTCTATTCATGTTCCGGCAAGAAAATTAATACATACAATAATTTTGCATGAAAATTAAATTTATGAAAATAGATCAATTGTGTGTGAGTAATCCGAATTCATTCTTCAAATATTATCACCACCATCAAAGATAATTTCATCTTCAATACAAGAGAAACAAAGAAGTATGACTTTAATTTCTCTTAATTACTTATTTTATTAAAAAAAAAAAAAGAAGATGAATACAACTTTGATTTATCTTGATTATTGACTATTAAAAAAGAAAAAGTAAAGTTGTGAGAGGATACTAGAACTTCAGTACAAAAATAATAAATACAAAAACTGTATATGGGTGCGATGACTTTTTCATATATTACTTTGGTGAAGTTACGTTATCTTGTGATAATTTCAATTTAAATTTTATTGAAAATTAGTTTACTTGTATAAATTGAAAAAATTTGGTTTGAAAAAGAAAAAATGTGTAATAATTTTAATGAATGATTTCTTTTTTTAATATCTTTTAATTATGTCTATATATTATATAATATTATTTATGTTTCTTATTTTCTTACCAGCCTCTATTCTTTGATAAAGGTTTCTTTTTTAACACACTTTTCCATATTCTCTATCTTTTAATAATAATATTATATATTAATATTTTAGTATATAAACTTGGTCATATGAAAGGATACATATAAACTTGGTCATCTGTAAATAATTATTCATGAAAAATTGAGTATTTTTGTGTAGTGACTTCCAACATGGAAACAAGAGGAGAGGATATCACCTTCGTCAATAGGTTTGATAGAAACATCTAAACCCTAAATATCTAAGTTGCTATGATGATTTTATGAAAAAGAAAAAAAGAAATAAATTTGCTTAAAGCTTGTCGTAAAAATATAATAATCAATGTCAATATGTTTAGTCCTCTCATAAAAACTATAATTAGTAGTTATATAGCGTGCAATTAACTATTACAATAATAAACACTAATAAAGGATATAGATATATTGAAGTCATTAAGAAGATATGTTAACCATTAACCTGAACTTAGTAGTGGTTAATGCATGATATTTAGTTTCAAAAGAAGAACAAGAAACTATAGATTATTTTTTGGACTTTGAGGAGATGAGAGAAGATTTGAGAAAAATGCAGTATTTGGTGGTCGAATGCTTGTTGTCAAGACATGAAGCCTAATCATAATATATGAAACCTTTGTGTTGAATAGTAGACATGGATAGAATAATCCTTATACAGAAGTGGTTTTGATATATCTAAGGATCCGTTGAACAACTTGGTGTTGATGAATGGTGAGATTTTACATCAATTGACTCAGAAATTAAACAGTAAAACAAATATCAAGACATGTATTAGTGAGATAAAAGAGACGTCTAATAAGTCTTTTGTAAGAATCAACATCACGAGTGCAAGCATTATGATAAAAAAAAGTTTTATGTTTCTTTTTATAAGAGTTGTACTAGGCCTACCTGGCCTACATACTAGCGTAGAATCTATAAGAATATAGGAAATTAATATATTGATGTTTGGATGTTAAAGATTTATATAATAAAACAAGAAATATAGGAAAATTAATAATTTATATAATATAATGATGAGGGATCATTATTATATTGTATAGTGTTTGTAACTTCATGATGATAGTCTTTTTTGTAACTTCATTATGATAGTCTTATAAGAAGGTGGGAGTTTTAGGCATTTTGGTAGATCTTCTTATATTATTAGTATTATTAAGAGCTTCATTTATGATATTACGATGTTGTTGTGTATTCATGTTGAACAAGAAAAATAAAATGATTTTTCTGTCGAACAAGTTCAGTTTACAGTTTAATTTATTCAATATAAGAAAAAAATTCATAGATATAAAGATATTTATATTGGTTATGTTAAAATTGATGTATCTTTTTTATCATTTCTACTTTCAATAAAGACATATTTTTTATCTCTTAGATCAAGGTTGGACATGTTATTTTCAATAATAAAAAATAAAATAAAAAGTGTCAAATTTTAAATCATGTAAAGTAAAGATTTGATTATAGAAAGTTAGAAATGTATGTTGTTGTTATCACATAGGACAGGTTAACTCTAGCAACAACAATATCTTCTCGTGCTGATTCCTTAACTGCTCCAAGAACTGCTCCTCAGTGTACCGAATGCTCTGAAATCTACCCCCGGGAGGGGGGTCCTGCAGGCACTCTGACGCTCAAGTCAATTTAGGGTTAGAGTGTGTAGGGATATAGATCAGAGTTTAGAAGTACCTGGCTTAAGATGATTGAGTCTGTATTTATAAGTGTAATAGTGAGCTTAATGAATCTGGGCCCATTCTTTTCTGCTATATGATTTCTTAAGAAACATTAATTACAGTATATTCAGTTATGATTTGTGTTTACCTGCAATATTCCTGTTTCTGACATAACGAATATTAATTACAGGATATTCAGTTACGATTTGTGCTTACCTGCAATATTCCTGTTTCTGACACACCCCGCGTGCTCATCACAAGATAGTTATTTAGGGCTATTGACTCGATGGTGGGTCCGACCGAGGACGTATTTCGGTCGGCCCACAGTGGTCGGTCGACCGTATAACACATAGGCCCCCTAGTCCTTAAGGGCACGAAAGTGGCCGAAAAGGATTAAAGGTGATCGGTCGATCAAACTTTCGTGTTTGTTAGTGGGGCCGACCGAGAGCGATTATAACACTGCATTTGCTCGTACTGTAGCTTCGCGCCTCTCGGGTTCCGTGCGTCAAGTGATGGGTGCGTGGATCTGAGCCGTTGGGAGGGGATAAATCCGACGACGCAGGTGCGGCCACGTCACCCCAAGTTTTGGCTATAAATAGCCCTTGGATCCCGGCATTCGTTGTCATTTTCGTTTCTTAAGCCGAGTAACTCCGTCAAGTCTTCGGTTGTCCATTGCCATCCTTTTAGGTAACCATGGCTTCCTACTCTTTACATTCTTATTCCGTTTCTGGTTTTCGAGTAGTCGGTCTTCCTCGAATGACCGTAGGAACATAGCCGAGCAGGGGGTCGACCGTATTGGGGAATCACTGGGTAATACCTCCGATGAGGGTAGCTCTTCTGCTGGTAGAGATGAGGGCGCGAGAATAGAGGAACCTGTGGTGGAGAATAGGGGGTAGAGTCTCCGGCCTCCAGTAACAACGTGGAAGATGCTAATGAAGTTAGCCCTTCCAACGATGATTGGGTGGTCCAGGATGTCCGAACGGCGTATTCCAAATACCTCACCACCGCCGCCCTTAGGGACTTAGTCGACGTCCAGGACATTGTAGAGTCGTCCGTCTCGGACCATGCCTTTTCTCTGCGTAGATGCCTGACTACCGACCGAGTATTTGACGGTTGGGGCTCTTACCCTACAGACTTCTTCTTCATGTATGCACGGGTGATGAAGAATTCTTGCCTTGTCATCCCGTTTGATGATTTTTGCACGGACATCCTCCGTTACCTAAACGTCGCTCCCACCTGCACCCTAACGATTGGGCGTACGTTATGGCGTTTCAGTTTGTCTGTGTTGCCCTAGGCCTTACTCCTACTATTCCTTTATTCTTTACCCATTATTAGCCAGGTGTGCTACTGTCTGTTTAAGCCCTTCTCGTCCTCCTATAAACACTTTAAAGATACATTCATTAAAATTACCTTTGGGGAGGTCGATCGAGGATATATATTTGACGGGGAGGAGCCTAAATTTCCCTTGTATTAGACAAGATCCCCTGCTCGCACCATATTTTGGCCACGGTCGGGATTATCGGCGGAGGATAGCTCTGCACTTTCTGTGCTTGACTCCCTTTCGAGGGTTATTCCCGCCCGAGATATCCTCAACACCTATTGGTGTGAAGATCTGGCAAGCGCCATATTCTGTACGTTTTATATTTCTTTCTGACTTGCATTTTGCCTATTACTGACCGCGTGGTTTTCTTGCAGACATCCTTGCTTCCCGGACTCCCACAATGAACAAGGTTTTTAAAGACTTGATGTCCTCTGCCCCGACCGGGAAGAGCAAGCCGCCGGCCAAAGACAAAGGGAAATCTGTTCCCCGAACACCAGCGTCTCAAAAGGCGGAACCTCTGGCCGTAGTGCCTCATTCTCCTGCCCGTCAGCCTGGGTCATCAGAAAAAGGAAAATCAAGACGCAGCTCAGACCGATCATCTTCTAAGCGGTTACCCAAACGCCTCAAGGAGGGGGTCACTGATCAAGAGAAGACCACCACTTGCAATTTTTTGAACAAAAAGATTATAGTGGCCGACCGCGTAGTCATCGGATTGAATGACTACGGAAAGAATCAATTCACTCCCGCCACCTGCAAAGAGCTTAGGGACGTTTTGCTAGAAGTAAATGCTCGGGCGCTTCTACTGAGTCGACTGGCGAGAGAGGAGCTAATGAAGGATGACTCCGCGGCCATGGAGAGTTTGAAGAACCAGCTGGCCGAAGCCTCCTCTTCCCTGAAAGGTGCCCACGCGGACAACGAGCAGGCAAAAGGCGAAATTCTGAGCCTGGTAAAAGACCTGGGAGGGGAGAACCGATCGCTGAAGGAAGAGCGGCGACAACGGAAGAAAGCCAAGGACGACTTGGTTGAGTTCAAAGGTTTCGTCCTTGAACAACATGATTTGGGCTTTATGAGGGCCGTGAGGCAAACTGCCTTCTTCTACCAGGTTCTAATCGATGAGGGTAAGTTTAACAATCGCAAGGATATCTACCGGGGCGAGCTGGTGTCGGCAAACCGGGGCCACGACGAGGACGGCGAACAAAAAATAATTTTGATTTTCAAAATAGTGGAGTCACTACCATAGTTTATTAGGAAAAACTATGGAAAACCAAAAATAAGATAAGGCAAGTTTGCGAAAACGGATTTCGAGACCGGGAGTCGGTTACGCGTGGGGAAGGTGTTAGCACCCTCACAACGCCCGTCCTAAGACGGTACCTTTAATTAAATATGTAATCTGAGTGTGATTTTTTTTAAAACATTTATTTTCCCAAGAAAGAGATTGAGATAAAACAAACAAAATATTTGTTTTGGTTTAAGGGAGCCCGACAAGGTTTGACCTTGCTCCTACGTATCTCTATCAGGGATGGAGAATCAGGGTTACATAGTTCTTTGTTTGATAAAATTGTTAGTTGGTTTGATATTTCAGAATTTTTGAAAGCTTGTGTTTGAAAGTAGGGTAAATGAATGGCGTTAGTGTTAGGTTTAAAGCTTGGGCTTTTAACATACAGTGTCAGGTTTAAAGCCTAGGCTTTTAGGAGCAGTGTCAGGTTTAAAGCCTGAGCTTTGAGGAACGGTGCCAGGTAGGGCGAGGACGACGAGGATGGCGGGCGTCTGGCTGCTGAAGGGGATCAACCGGACCTCGAAGTGATATTGTCAGACTAGTTTTTGCAAATTGTTAATGGCTTGTATTCGGCCAATTTTACCTTTCTTTCGCCACATGTGTATAACAATGACTTTACTGGTCGATTTTTTGGAATGATAATGACTTTCGCTACACTTGTATAATCTGTTTATCACCGACTAGTATGCTTGACAATTAATTAACGCTCGGTCGCGCATAAGAATCTGATAATCAATGCTAACTTAAAGATTGAAACACGAGTTCTTTACCGGACGGTATAATAACGCGAATGGTTTCGTGGCAAGCTAAGAGCGTTTAAAGTTGGGCCACCACTCAGTCGACCATCTTGATCGCAAATGGTCTCATGGTAAGCCAAGAGCACCTTAAGTTGGGGCACCTGTCGGTCGGCGAGCTTGATCGCGAGTGGAGGTCTCATGGTAAGCCAAGAGCACCTTAAGTTGGGTAACCTTTCGGTCGGCCAGTTTAATCGCGAATGGAGGTCTCATGATAAGCCAAGAACACCTTAAGTTAGGTCACCTTTCGGTCGGCCAGCTTGATCGCGAGTGGAGGTCTCATGGTAAGTCAAGAGCACCTTAAGTTGGGCCACCTTCATAGTAAGCCAAGAGCACCTTAAGTTGGGTCACCTTCATAGTAAGCCAAGAGCACCTTAAGTTGGGCCACCTTTCGGTCGGCCAGTTTGATCGCGAATGGAGGTCTCATGATAAGCCAAGAGCACCTTAAGTTGGGCCTCCTTTTGGTCGGCCATCTTGATCGCGAATGAAGATCTAATGGTAAGCCAAGAGCACCTTAAGTTGGGTCACCTTTCGGTCGGCTATCTTGATCGCGAATGGAGGTCTCATGGTAAGCTAAGAGCACCTTAAGTTGGGTTACCTTTCGGTCGGCCAGTTTGATCGCGAATGGAGGTCTCATGATAAGCCAAGAGCACCTTAAGTTGGGCCACCTTTCGGTCGGCCATCTTGATCGCGAACGGAGGTCTCATGGTAAGCCAAGAGCACCTTAAGTTAGACCACCTTTCGGTCGACCAGTTTGATCGCGAATGAAGGTCTCATGATAAGCCAAGAGCATCTTAAGTTGGGCCACCTTTCGGTTGGCCATCTTGATCGCGAATGGAGGTTTCATGGTAAGCCAAGAGCACCTTAAGTTGGGTCACCTTTCGGTCGGCTATCTTGATCGGGAATGGAGGTCTCATGGTAAGTCAAGAGCACCTTAAGTTGGGCCACCTTTCGGTCGGCTAGTTTGAGCTCAAATGGAGGTCTCATGGTAGGCCAAAAGCACTTTAAGTTGAGGTCACCTTTCGGTCGGCTACATGGGATGTAAAACCTTATACGCGGAATGTAAAAGAGAACTGTGATTCTTATTGCATGTTGTGCCTCGTTAAAACCTCCTTGGCCAAAACCCTGCTTAGGAAAAAAATGTCACAGGTAGGAAAGAGTACACCGTTGAAAAAGTTAACCAATACACATAAGTCTGAATAACAAAAACAAAATCAAACCAACTCGTGACTTTAACTGAAATAAAATTTGAGATGGTCTGTATTCCAGGTATTTGGAATTTGCTCCCCATCCAGGTGTTCCAGCCTAACCGCTCATTTGCCTAACACCTGGTTGACTCTGTACGGCCCTTCCCAGTTGGCCGCGAACTTGCCATTCGTCTGATTCTTCCTAGCATCGCCTGTCATTCTCCAAACAAGGTCCCCTTGCTGAAAGTTTCTCGGATTTACCTTAGCATTATACCTGCGTGCCGCCCTTTGCTTACAGACTGCTTCCTTTATTCTTGCCTTCTCTCTAAGTTCATCAAGGAGATCTAACTCGGTTTTCATGCATTCATTGTTCAATGAAAGGTCTCTCAGTTGTCTCCTTATTGTGGCTTCTCCTATCTCGACTGGCAACATGGCGTCCATCCCGTAAGTAAGGTTATATGGGGACTCCCCTGTAGATGTCTGCGGTGTGCAGCGATACGCCCATAAGACATCGAGTAACTCATCGGGCCATTTTCCTTTGGCAGCTCCTAATCTTTTCTTAAGCTGAGACAAGACTACCTTGTTGGCGGCTTCCGCCTAACCATTCGTTTGCAGGTGCTCCACCGAACTGCTTATGTGCTTGACCCCTAGTTCAGTGAAGAAGGCTTCAAGTTTTCGGTCCACGAACTGCCGACCGTTATCAGTGATGACCGTGTGAGGAATGCCAAACCTGCAAATTAGCTTCCACATGAAGTTTTGAACATTGGCGGCCGTGATCTTGGCTATGGGTTCGGCCTCTATCCATTTTGTGAAATAGTCCACTGCTACAATTAAGAATCGCCGTTGTCCGGTCGCCGGTGGAAAAGGACCTAGGATATCCATTCCCTATTTGGCGAAAGGCCAGGGAGCACTTATGGTTTGCAAGTTGGTTGGCGGTTGAAGAATAAGAGGTCCGTTTTCTTGACAACTTCTGCACTTCTTCACGTACTCGGCGCAATCCTGACGGACGGACGGCCAGTAGTATCCGGCTCAGATTACTCTGGCAGCTAACGTTTTATGACCAGAGTGTATGCCACAAATACCGTTGTGTAACTCGTTCATGACATACTCGGACTGCTCTTTCCCTAGGCCTTTCAAGAGCGAGGTTGTGAAGCCTGTTTATACAGGTCGTCGATTATGAGCACATACTGAGCGACATTTTTGGCCAACACCTTATCTGCCACAGCCTCCCCCATCAGCAGTGTTTTCAGGGTTTGGATAATAGGCGACCACTAGTCTTCCGTCATCTCGATGTTCATGCAATCTTCTTCTGATACAATTGGGCTGCTTAGGGTAAGCTGAATGACAATGTCGAACCTGCCTTTCTTCTTACCTAGTGCAAGTTTAGACAATGCATCCGCCCTTCGTTCTTGCTCCTAGGTACATACTAGATCTCTGTGTGTTGAAATTTGGAGAGGAGGGTAGACACCTTTTGATAGTATCTTGTTAACAGCGGATCCTTTACCTGAAAAGTGTCGTTGATCTAACCGACCGTTAACTGGGAGTTGGTCAAGCATCTCAGTTGTTTGTCTCCCATGTCCCCTGCTAGGTTTAATCCAGCTATGAGGGCCTCGTACTCGACCTGATTGTTAGATGCCTTGAAGTTGAAGTGCAACGACTGCTCCACTTTTAGCCCGTCCGGGCTCTCTAGAACGACTCCCGCCCACACTGCTTACTGTTGGATGAACCATCTACATACCACGTCCATACGATTTGTTGTTCCGGCGTTTAAAGTTCTAACACAAAGTCGGTCAAGCACTGCGCCTTAATGGGCCCTCTCAGTTCAAACTTCAATCCGAACTGCGAGAGCTCGACCGACCACAATATCATTCGTCCGGCCAGCTCAGACCTCAAAAGGATCTTCCCCATCAGATGATTGGTCTTCACTCTCACTGGGTGACTTTGAAAATATGGTCGGAGTCTTCTAGCAGCATACACGACTGCCAGCGCGGCCTTTTCTATTAGCTGATATCTGGTCTCTGCATCTTGCAAGGCCCTTCCTACAAAATAAACTGGCTTTTGATCCTCCTGCTGCACCAAAGTCGCACTGATGGCATCCTCGGATGGGGAGATGTACAACAGGAGTCCGCCTCCTGGGGTCGGTTTCTGTAAGATAGGGGTTGACGATACTGCCGCCTTTATCTCTGCGAAGGTTTTCTCATACTCGTCGCACCACTGGAACCTGTCCGAACCTTGCCATGAAGGACTTGAGGGATTCTCCCTTCTCCTGTCGGATGTTTACCAATACAACTGACGTCATCTGATGTGGCTCACTCGTTGCAAATTGGACTAAACAAATTTGGCGTTCAAGGTCGCAAAAGAGTCTATCGACCTAGGGGGTAAGCGGGTAAACCAATTGAGCGCCGCCCCCCTCAAGGAGGTTGGGAAGACCTTACAATATATGTATCCGTCCGTCGTAAACAAGGTCAGCTGGGAAACATACGAGTCAATGTGCTCGTCCGGGTCCGTAGTGCCATCGTACCTGTCCAACGTGGGATTATTCCAGTTGGGCGGCAACTTGGTTGCCAATATGTCATTGGTGAAGGGAAATTGGTGATTCGCCGAATTTTCAGCATGTCGCGTCCTGGTTGTCCCGGCGAGAAGTTTCTGCCTGACATTCTCGCTGGGGCTCGTTCCTTTCGCGATCGGGCTGTTGCTGTTCGGCCGGTCGGGACCTATCCCCTTCTGTATTAACGTTTTTACTGTGCTGCGCCTTTTCGATTCTCTCGAGCCTCTGTCGCAGCCTTTCATTTTCCTTCCGAAGGACTTCGTTGGCGCCCGCCTGGCGTAGCCGCTCGTCCTCCCTCTACAACCTATCGTTTTCGCCTAGTTTACGAATCAGTTCTAGCTCTCTCCGCATCTCGACCAGAATGGTCGAGGGGTTTCCTTCTTGATTGGCTTGCTGACCATCGTGATTGTTCCTTGTTGTCACCATCATTGCTAGGTCAATCTCAGCCCCACGGTGGGCTCCAAAACGTTATCGCATAGGACCGGTTGGCTCTAGTAACAACAATATCTTCTCGTGCTGATTCCTTGACTGCTCCAAGAACTGCTCCTCAGTGTACTGAATGCTCTGAAATCTACCGTCTCGGGAGGGGGGTCCTGCAGGCACTCCGATGATCAAGTCAATTTAGGTTTAGAGTGTGCAGGGATATAGATCAGAATTTAGAAATACCTGGCTTGAGATGATTGAGCCTGTATTTATAAGTGTAATAATGGGCTTAATGAATATGGGCCCATTCTTTTCTGCTATATGATTTCGTAACAAACATTAATTACAGTATATTCAGTTACCATTTGTGCTTACCTGCAATATTCCTGTTTCTGACATAACGGATATTAATTACAAGATATTCAGTTACGATTTGTGCTTACCTGCAATATTCCTGTTTCTGACACACCCCACGTGCTCATCACAAGATGGTTATTTAGGGCTATTGACTCGATGGTGGGTCCCGACCACGTATTTCGGTCGGCCCACAGTGGTCGGTCGGCCATATAATACAGTTGTATTTTAAATTGAAAGTAGATAATCTGTTTATTATATTAAATACAACAACATATGACCAAAAATTATTATGTTAGATTAAAAAAGTAAAAGCGAGTAATATTAAAAATGTATTGATATTTCCTTTTTGCAACAAAATTCAATCCCAATCCAATTTTAATATGTTTGTTTGAAGTATAAATGGTAGGTCTACGTCTTTCTATATTTGATTGCAAATGATCTATAATAAATTGGTTTTAGTTTGTTCACAAATCAATAATACGCTTCTTTACTTCATATGTAAGTGCTAGATAGGTTTTCTGTTGGAAGAATTTGAAGAAAAAAATTGAAGAGATCTCATAAGAATGAGACAAGAGTCAATTCATATAAGAGAATGATACCACCTTCAATTCAAAACTTTAAAACATTAGGTTTGTAGATCTTCTTTCTTATATATTATTAAATTTTTTATTTTTACTCATTGTAAAACTTAAATTCACGTAAATATCTAACATTTTCTAATCAAATATGTACGTCCTATTTAATAAATGAATAATTGATAATGAAATAAAGTTAAAGATTTGATGAAAGAGAGATAAAACTGAATTAACTATAAACGTGGATTTGGAGTTTTGAAAACTTTGTAGCAATAATATATCACAGAAATATAATAAAAAATTATATGTTAAACTATTTTATCTCTCATAAAAAATCAACCCAGGTAAAATGTTTGTAACATATGACATTGACAGCATCTCATGGAAGATCCAGTCTTCCCAGCACACCCTTCATGGAAATCTGTCATTATAAATCTCAATTGGCAAATCAGGAATGGATCCAGACGGGAAAAGTGCAATCTTCCTAACTTCTTTGGCTGGATTAAATAAAAAAAAAAAAAAAAAAGGCTTCCAACTCTAAACAGTGAGGCACTGATATGACTGCTTATAATTACGGCTGAAATTGCAGGATGCCATTGTTAACGTTTCCTTTCTGATCATCACATCTTTGGATTCACGCTTAAACAACAACAAGTGATGTCAACATCATTGTTTGCATTCGGGATTACACTAGTCAAATCTAAATCCAATCATTCATTTCTACAAAATCTGTTTTAAAGAGAATGCAAATTGCGATTCTTTATTCATAATTGTTATAAGAAATCATTTTATTATTAAAAAAAAAAAACTCTTGCGTGACTTCTTGTTGATTGTCCTTTTCATCTCTCTAATATTAATCACTACATAAAATTTTAATTTTTAAACAAAATTTTATATTCAAACTTAGTTATTTATGATATTTTAGTACTTCATATGAATAGTTTATCATCAGTTTAGACTTTGAAGAGATTTTTAAATTTTCAATTAAGTTCAGTAAAAATAATGATATAGATGGTTAAGTTCAGAGGATGAAGTGAAAGTCGTTAATTACATTTTGAGATTAAAATAATAATAGGAGGTAAATTCTTTTTAACATGAATAAAATTAATAAGAATACTTAAGCAACGTTTCAGTCCTAATATAAAAACAGAAATAAATAAAGACCCTCCAAATATTAAAACCTACTCACACAAAGACAAAAGCCAACTCTCAAAACACAGGAGTAAAAAAGAAATGGAAGACCCAACCAAAATAAATGATAGCTCCCTAACTACATACAGCATCAGAAAGTCAGGAAATATTATATTTTAATGAATTAAAATCTACATACCCAGATGACAAAAAGTGTACCATGTAAGATCTTTTGTAATGACAGTATTAAATAAAAAAATAAATTATGCTTTTAGAAAATCTTTTTGAGTTTTAATACTTTCAATTTGTTAAATGACTGACAATTATACTTTCGTGACCTAAAATGATTGTTTACTCTTTATAAATGTATAAATTACATAATATTGTTACGTATTTATAAATCGTATTTAAAAATATTAATATATTATTTATGAGTTTTTCAATATTATTTACAACTTTATTATCTAATACTGATTACAGATTAACCAAGGATAAATAATTTTTGTATAAATATTAAAATATTTAAAATAATGTTTCATCTTTTAAATTGTAAAGGAAATGATAAAATATTTATTATCAGTTGCATGCGACACTTGAAATGATAGAATGGAGAAAATTCTTTAAAAAGGGCTTGTGTAGTTCAAAATATATCCTGAAAGAAATATAATTAGTCCTTATATTATGAATGAATATTGAGTACTAAATATATATCATTGCATGTAATAATTACTTAGCCAAAAAAAAAAAAAAGAAAATGTGCCACTTTAACAGATTTTGTTAATAATGACAACTTTTATTTTTATTAATGAAGATTAAGTCGTTCGATAAATTTAGATAGAGCTTAGGTAGTGAGAACAATGACTTAAGGGGAGGGGTTTAGGGGGGGAATAACTTCACACCCACAAATCATGATTATCGTAACTTTTAAGATCATGAATATTAAAAATTCTTTCCTAAATTATATTAAAGTTTTAGTAATCATTTTTGTAGCACTAATTTAATATCTCAAAAAACAAAACTATGCACTAATTAACCGTATAAAATAATTTTACACTATCCTCTAGTTACAAATCGCTATCTATAATAAGTTTATGAATTTCCATAATAATTACCTTGAAGAAGACTTTTTATCATGAGTACGATTATTAAACTCTTAAAAAATGTATAAATATTACCAAGATCGAATTTGATAATTTAATGTATTTATAAAAAGATCCAAAGTGTATTGCATGATGAATTTGCTTAGGTTGTTACTTGTAAGCCTCTTAGTATAATTTATTTTCCACTCCATGAAAGAAGGTGAGGTTATGACGTCCACTCAAGTACATCAAATAATTAATGTGAAGGCTATGATGATTCATGAGAGGGTGAAAACTATGACTATGAGACGTGAAATATGGTGGGAGTGGACCCTTTCATTTACGCCAACCATGCAACCATGTGTTGTGAACAAGAATGATTGATGTCTCAAGATGGAAAGCATTCACGTTTGTCTTCATTCTCTTCAATGTAAAGCTTATCCAATCTCTCATATTGCTTTTAATTTCTCTGTTTAACGTGCAGCATTAGCTAACCTCGATCTGTGACCACTAACTTTTGTCTGGCTTAGCATTTTTTAAGAATATTTATTACTTCAACGTTTTTACAAACACCTTATGTGCAACCTACACTACTCCTTACACCCTAAATCAAACCCCCACATCACAACATTAGTATTTATAGGTTTTATAGTTTTTTTTTGGGTACTCAGGTTTTAGATTATTTAGAGATTCATTCATGTACACTAAATTTGCCACGTAAATGCACTTCAGGTCATTCTCTTGCACTTAAAATTTACAAAAGGGTATTTCTTATTCCACTTAAACTTTAGTGTTTCTTAAATCATTATATACATTATTTTTTTCATACATTGGGACTCTTAATACTGATATTGAATCATGTGTTAAAGTGATTTAATAAATACTTTTTACTATTACCGTTCCAGAAGTTTGATATGCTGCAACGATCAACAAATTTTTACCGTCATAAATATTACCAAAGGTCAAATTTTGCAACACTGACTTACTGCGCCTCCTTGGTCAATTTTACAGAAAATGGAAGTGATATAGAAAGAAATTACGTGAATTCAACCGATCTGAAGACATCACAAGGAGAATTGGTTCACATTAATAAGGAAAATTAAGGTTTTAATCAAAAATGACTATTTAGAAATATATGTTAATAAGCTACAGAAACTTATTAAAATTAATCTATTCAATATTTATTACACACGATAATTTGCTTGCTGGTAAACAATATGGGATAATTTGCTTAAGGAAGAAATTGATCTTTAAAATAGGACGTTGTTTACAAAGCTGAGAAAGAAAAAGTTAGTCACTTGTAAGGCCACAAGTTTAATTTGGAAAACTTGGAGGGTCACCAGTTTAACTTGGAAAATGATAGATAGATGGACTAAAATAAATGCAATTATGTCTAAAAAATTGTATGGATGTGGAGTATATAGACTAATAGAAATAATGGAGGTGTTCACACTAATCTAACTTAAAGCATGAGCTTGGATAATTAGGATGCCTAAGAATGTTACATTTAATTATTTTAATTTGTGTCTAAATTCTATAGGTTGTCTTTTAAGTATTTGTCTTACAAATAAATGAAGTCTATGAGTTTATATGTTCTGTTTTTTCTTTTTCTTACTCTTGTATAATTAGGATATCCAAGAATGCGACATTCAATCATTTTATCTTAACCTTTTGTCTTAGAATTAAATGAAGTGTATGTTATCTTAACCTTTTGTCTTATAATTAAATGAAGTGTAGGGGTATATCTTACAATATTTGGTGTTTCATATGTTATTTTGAGTCTTATTGGATCACTAGAAGGATTTTAAGTTTAGTGTATGTATATGCACCGCTTTAAGTGTTTGTTTGGTTAAATCAAATTTGAATAGTTCCACTGTTCATGAAGATGGATATATGTGTGGATCAAGTGTGTTTGGTTAAACTGATTTGTAAAGATGGATTTAAGAGGATTTGGGGGATATAATCCTCCTTTATTGGAAGAGATTTGCAATGATATAAGTGGAAATTACAAAATACCCCTTGCAAGAGTGCTATTGACATACAATTGGGTAAATTAGTAATTTCACAAATATATCAATTAAAAAATAAAAAGAACTATAATATCTATCAAATCATTCCCAAACTTTCACAAACCATTCCTTCAAATCTTATCAAATATCCATTAATTCAAACAAATTTATTATCCACACACAATCCACTCAATTTTTTTTTAAATTCACTCCCTCAAATCTACTCCTCCAATTGAACAAAACTTAAAAATTACAACTAAGGATAATATACTTATTAAATGTCCGGTAAAAGATAATAATTGTTGTTATATTAAAAGGGCTTACACAACATTTGTACCATTTTGTAGGAAAGTGTTTTTTATGGTTGTTGTAAGAATATGTGTTATTCCAGTAAAAATGTTGAATTACCTTTTTGTGCTCACATTCTATTGTATCTTTTTATTGTTGATCTTAAAAAATATAATAATTATTATCTGGATAAATTTAATGAGCTATCATATTCATCAATATTAAATATTACTTAAAGGTTAATTCAATATAAATATATATTTAAGAAAATATATTAGGACTTAGAGATGGTTCTCACTTGGTAAGACTAAAACCAATTAAGACTTAAGTGTGATCCTTCCTAGAAGTTGATTAATTAAGATTTAGACAATTAACTAAGTAAATTAAGATATAAGTGTGGTCCTTAGTCTGATAAAATAATCACTTAAGACGTAAATAACTAACCAAACACATTTAAATCTACACTAATTCTCACTTCAAAAGTAAATAGTTGGTACACTATTATTTAGAAATGGTTCTCATTCCAATGTTAAGGTGTTGATCAATTAGTATTAAGTAAAAGCAAAATAAATATATTTATCATTACATTATATAACTATGTGAGTATTAAATAATTGCAAAATACTTATATAAAAACCACAACAAGCTAACCTTGCTTATAACTTGACAAAGATAAACATATCTAAAGTTGACTATTTCGAGATCTTATAACAATGTTTTAGATTTTAACCTTATTTTCTCATTTGGGTTGAGAATTGTGTATATTTTTAGACTTTTTACCAATTTCATTTACGATAATTTTTTTAAAGAGGTCGACTAATTTTCTTAATATCAAAATTTATTAATTTGGACTCATAAACATTTTAATACAAAAGAAGTGAAGGATACCTAGGAGAGAAATTTCTTTTTATGAAAATCAATTCTTTTTATGAAAATCAAAGTAACTGACATATAGACTCGTGCTTGATCTAGAGATTTAATATAAAATACTAAAGTTTAAATTAACAACTTCTTTAATACAAAAATATGATCAGACCATAAAATATCTAACTATTAAGATGATATACATTACTTTTATAACTATTTTCGTGAACGAATATCTTTCCATTTCTGAAGGGATAGAATTACTTATGAATTTTCTTACATACGTAAAAGACTCCACAAATTTTAATACTCTATTATGATATCTAATTTAGAAGATCTATCCTAAATATTCTTTTTCTCTTTGATTTTTCTTTTACATGTCAATATATTAAGATAATTAACAAAACTTGTGGGTCATTGAAAATTTTTATTGGAAGAAAATTTGGTAGAATAGTTAAAAGAAATCATAGCAGTTATTTTACAAAAATTACTTTTGGAAAGATGGATACTCAGATACTATTGATAAACAAAAAATGCAATCTTTTAAAACATTAAAATATTTGAGTAGTAGAAAAATGGGGAAAAGGGTACACATGTGTTTTGTGTCAATGACAGATAGCAAATGTTTCCATCCCTTGGAAACATTTTAGGTTCTTGTTTCTTATACTCAAGCTCAAGTATCATAGATGATATGATAAAATATTTAACAATAAAAGTAAACATTTATGAGATTTTGTGATTTTCAACGATAAAAATCTATTTAGAAAATGTTAGAGAATATCTCATTAACATTTTTTATTATTGAAATCTTTTAAAATGATTTAAAACTAATTTTTAACTACTGATTATAGAATAATAAAGAATTTGAACAAACTTTAAATAAAACAATATAATATTCATGCCGACAACCAACTCAAAACAGGGACATAATTCAAGGATTTAAATTTACTCACCTATATATGAGTGCCCTTATTTTAGCAGAACTAATTTTTTCCCTTATAAATAATCCTATTTCCCCCTAATAAATATTAAAAATTTCAATTAAATTTTTATCATTCCGTCCAAAGAATTCAAAAAAATAATTTATTCAATTAATGAAATTTAAACAGTCAATTTAACTATGTTATTATTATTCAAGAACTCGTGACAGAAACTAAGCACTCAAGTATAACTAACTCAGCTTTCTTCAGATTAATTCAGTGGTAAAAAGATTTTGCAGTTATATAAAAAACCTATAAAAGTGTCCTAAAGTATTCTAAAATTTTATTAAACATCTTTATTATGTACTTAATTATAGAAGCTCTGCAAAACATAAACCCTTGAGCAATCACCAATCCATAAAAACAATGGATTCTGATTGGTACCCAGACCAAAAAACATAGATACCAAACTATATTTTACAGAAGTCACCGGAAACCGGCGCTTCCCGTTCACCTGCAAATTCAAGAAGCAGAGGACGCAGTTTATCTTTCCAAATTTTCGCGCCACATTCCCCTCCCTTCTCACTCCTCTTCATTTCAACCACTACCAGCTCCTCCGTTAACCGGTAAACCTCTACGAGACCTATCAAATTACCATCCTGCCCTTCCAACTTCGCCGCACCACCGTTCCCCTCCCTCCTCACCACCACGCTCCCCTCCTCCGCCACTGCCTCTACCCTCTTTATAATAATCTCCGGCTCCGCCGCGCAAACAACCCGCTCCACCGAATCTGACGCGTTCGGATCCTCGAAAAGACCCGACATGTCCAACCCGGTCGAAAAAGAAATTAGGTCAAACGCGTTCAGCGAATTGAACCCGGTTTGGCTCTCCGCACATACGCATTCAATCTCCTTGACCCGAACCGGGTCGTACCGGTCTTCACCCGAGTTGAACCACGTGTCCTGGTAGATTTCATCAATGGTAATCCTGGTATCGGGATTCGTGTCCAACAAGCGTGATAAGAGGTTCCTAAGATCACTAGACATCCACCTAGGGAACCGGAATTGACCGCGGTAAATCTTTCTGTACAAAACGGTGACGTTGCAATCGTTGAAGGGTAAATAACCTGCAGTTAGCGCAAACAAAACGACGCCGCACGACCACAGATCCACTTTCGCACCATCGTAGCCTCTCTTCACCAGAATCTCGGGTGCCACGTAGGCAGGGGTCCCACAAACCGTGTGTAACAACCCATCGGGTCGGATCTGCCCCGTGACGGCGCTCAACCCGAAATCGGAGACTTTCAAATTCCCGTTCTCGTCGAGCAGGAGGTTATCGAGCTTGAGGTCGCGGTGGAACACGCCGCGCGAGTGGCAGTGTTTCAAGGCGGAGATGAGTTGCCGGAAGTAAAACCTGGCAGCGTCCTCCTCGAGGCGCCCCTTTCTCCCCACCTCGTGGAAGAGTTCGCCGCCGGCTGCAAACTCCATGATGAAGTAGATTTTCGTCTTGGTCGCGAGGACTTCGAAGAGGTTAACGATGTTGGCGTGGTGCAGGCGGCGCATGATAGAGATCTCGCGTTCGACGTTGGCAGCAAAACCTCCGTTTACGACCTTGCTTTTGCTGACGGCCTTCACCGCCACGCTCTCGCCGGTTTCGACGCTGGTGGCGTGGTAGACCTTGGCGAACGCGCCAACTCCGAGTAACCTCTTCAACTCATACTTCCCGAATAAAACGACCCCGGATGACACGTCGCAGTTTGTGTCTGGTAGTTGTGTCTCTACGGTATCGTTCTGCGCCTCTCTCATGGTTGGAGTAACTAACTAACGAACTCACCGAACCTGAGAGAAGAGTTCGTTGCCGTTGACGTGAGGATTTGTGGCGGGGTTGCGGCAATGGTGGTTGGAAGTTGGATATTGTGGATTATGTGAAGGGATTTGCATAAATCTTATCTAATAAGGAACTTCAAGAGCCACTAAAAGGGATGAGTGGAGTTGAAGTGTGTTGTTGGAGACAAAGGAAAAGAGGAACAATCTATGTGTTGCAGTGAGACTGCAACAGAGTATGGCTATTTAAAGATGGCCACACTTTCCGTCAACAAGACAACTACTTTCCTGTCTTATTTTTTATTCCTAAAATTTATTACGTTGTTTATTTTTATTTTTTTTTATAAATGTTTTTAATGGTTCCTAGTAGTGTTTGAACAACTAATGATGAGTGTGATGATGCGTATAAATAAAGTAGATGAAGAAGAATGATTGTAGAGTTTGACAAAAAAAAATTGGTGCTTATGGTAGCCAAACAAGGTTTAATTACGTGAAGGGAGTGCCAGACAGGGCGTGATGACTACAGAAAATTATGAAAGGTGAATGGACGTTGAAGCGATTAGTATGTACGATGGTAGTATGTACGATGGTACCACCTACGAGTATTTTTCTACGTTCCCATTATTGTACAAATTTTTAAGGAAAAATAACCCTAACTTCTCATCACAAGAATTACTCCTACAATGGCGAACACATAGATCATGAAACGGTGCACCATTTTCGTTGTGTTATTGTAACACTGTCGTCTTTGCATAGGATGTCAAGGTCAACTTTTCTCACTTTTACTTTTTATCTTCTTCTTTTTAGCTTTGGAGTTTGTATTTTGTTTCAAAATATAAAACCTATGATATTAGAGAAAAGTAATCATAACTTAGAAGCTCATTTAAGCATATAATTACATTACACCTTTATTTTAATCCATCCATCATCGTCGGTTTATTGTAATATAATTTTTAAACTACTATTTTGATTGTCAAAATATTATTTTCTATTACAAAAATATACTTTAAACTGTTATAGTTAGTTGGTTTCTTTTACTGTATGTGGTTTCCTAGTAATTAGGCATTATTAGATGGAAGTTAGCTTATTTGAAGGGAATCACCCACGTATTAGGCACGTATTAGGTCATGTAAATAGTGGGTTAGTTTCTATTTCTATTTTGAAAAAGAAGGCTAAGAAGTCAATAGAAATAAGCGTGTGGGCTTCTATTTTTCAATTTAATAAAATTCTTTCTCAAATTCATAGCAATTGTTTTACCTTAACAGTATATATATCAGAGTTTTATTATTGTAACCTGATGTAGAGTTTAGGGTTTATTACAATTCATTATATAATACAATAATACATAATAGTATTTTAAATTAAAAAATATTATTAAAATAATTTATTTAGTAATTTTTTTATTTATAGTATAAAAATGTAGTCTTGTGTTCAAACTGAAATGATGTCTCAATAATGTATGGGATAACTGACAACAGGTAAACATGCTCTAGGCAATTCTGAGGATACTAATGCTTCGTCCTTCAACGGTAAGCCTCCATTTTAAAGAGAATAAAATAAATAGAAATATAAAAAAAATTACAGTGGAAATTTTTCAACGGTACCAGATCAAAACAAATTATTCTAGCGTTTTCTCATCCATTACAAATAACAATTTCAAAATGAAGAAAATTGATATACAATATACTAGCTAGTTGGTATTATCCAATCATATTTCGAGTTTCATCTTGAGAATGATTTTATTTGCTAAAAAAAGTTATGTTTTTTTTAATAAAATGATCACTTATTATTATTTTCAACATGTTTTGGTAAATTTATTTATTTATTTTTTAAAAAAGAACATAGTATTTTGTTTTTCAGAAATAAAATAAAAGAGAGATTTTTTTTGAAGAAACGTGAGCATGTTTGCTTTTAACTTTTGCTGGATAAAATTATTCTCAAAATTTCTTAGAATTTCATGAAATTCTTTTTTATCTTCTATTTGAATTTGTCTTTTTTCTAACAAACACATATAAAAAAATTATTTTTGACAATTACCTTTCTAGCTCAAACAAAGAAGATACTTAACATTTTGTTATACTTTTAATAAAATATAAATTATTAACGTATAATCAATTTTATTAAAAAAATATAAAGCACATTTTGTAATACATAGAAAAACGGGGATACAATAATATATTTTCTTGACCAAATTTACTCTGTACTATAGTTCTAATAAAGAATTAGTGTCGTGGGGAAACTAATACCATACAACTAATATATGCAGCTCCAAAAATATTCGAAAAGTCCTAAACTACGTACTGACGTATATTACAAAATTTCCACGTTAATTTTACTTAAGTATCCGATCATTTTTGTTAATACACACTCTTCTATCTATTCTCAAACACTCTGTCTCTCACAGACTCTCTCTCTCTATATCTATATCTATCTATATATATATATATATATATATATATATATTTGATTATATTTATATACTATCTTCATTAATTAACCCCAGAAACCTTTCTCTATAAGTTGATTATACTTACTTTTATGTTTGACCTCATATTTTATGCGTAATAGAAATATGAAATATAATGGTATAAATATAGTTTAACAAGTTACCTAGATTAATCTAGACGTCAAATTTATATAGTTAAAATGATTGTGTCACTTATTTTAAATTTAGTGTACCTAACATGCATAAAGTAATCCCTTTGAGGTACATTTGTATGAAGATAATTGCACAGGTATAGAAGGAGTGACGCACAAATAGAAGAGTTGAGAGGGGAAGACCTATCATGAAATATTCTAAATTTTGACACCTTAGTTAGATATAATATTAGTTGCTAGGTGTTATATAGTGGGGGATCAGGGGTCTTTATCTTGTAATGACTATTAATGGTGTGTTAGGGTTTCTATATGTAATCGTCTAGGTCTAAGATTTTGCATCACATGTCCAGAAGGTACTATATTTTGTTTTTCAGTTGAACGTAGTCAAAATTATATGAAAAACGTGATAGTCAAAATAAGTAAATAAAAAATTATGTAAATGAAAAATCTCTGAAGATATGATAGAGTGAAGACTGAAAGAAATTATGTTGAGTGGTCCATGGCCTTAGGAGTACCACATTGTCGTACTACAAGTTCCTCATATGTGACTCATCGAAATTTCCAGGAAGATAGTGTACTGCAAAAAAACAAGTGGAGGGTTCACATGCTTCCAGACCCCAAGTCATTAAAATGCATAAATCCAAACAGAGTCTGTCGGTTAAATTTTTCCTGCACCACAAATTACACCAACTCTAAATCCAAACAGAGTCTGCCGGTTAAATTTTTCCTCCACCACAAATTACACCAACTCTTATCTTTTTAGTTGTACCTATTACTTGTATCTATTAGTTTTATAAAGTGTTTTTATTATAATGATAGATAAGATCTCTCTTTTGTAGCATATGTATTTGGACTTTTCAGTGTGTATTTGTGTGTGTACAATTTAGATTTAGAGTAAAAATATTTTTTTATTGTGTTTTCTATATTAAGATTGGAATACTTTTTAAGTGTTTCTATTAATTTTATTTTTTTACTGTTAAAAAAAAAAACAAATCTCATCAATTCAAATGAGTATTCAATAAATAGCATTTATGTATATATAAAATTAAAAGTTCAACTGAATCTAAAAGAATATTCTAAAAAATGTTAATTATTCGATAGTTTAAATTTTTGTTGTTTTTAAGCTTTTAATTTTGATATTTAATTTTTAATATAAGTTATTGTTTAATTTTACTGATAATATCTATATTAAAAATATTGATTTCATTATTCTAATAAAAATTCTTTCAAAAATAAAAATAAGTCATTCTTTCTTTAAGCTTCTCTATTTTGCAATAAAATTTATTTCACTTTTGTTCTTTTATCTTGTATAAATGGATATTTAAACTTAATGAAAAACAATGAAGTGAACAAATAGAAGTTGCAATCGTTGAATATTTATATAAGATATGAAGACAAAATTTTTTCAAGGTCTAATGGAGGGTGGTCTTTAAGAATGTAAATAAAAATAAAGAGATTACTAAGTTATAGACTTGGTTAAGAGTTTATCAAGAGTTTAAGTTTAATTGGGCTAGATTTGGCCTCCAATAAGACATTTGAGTACAAACTCAACTTTGAAGAAGATCACTCTATAAATATTGAAATATCAAAATTACAAGATCTCTACTTGTAGAAATTGTATAGAGTAATATAGAATTTATTTTGGACCTTGTATTTGGGTCAAGTAGAATAAGATTTTGAGTCTTGTATTTTGGGTCAAGGTAGGGCTTTAATTTTAGGCCTTATAATTGGGCCAATGTTTGTAGAGGACAAACCCTAAACCTAGGAGAGAGAAGGTAACACATAGATAAAAAAAATCTAGCTTGCCTTACAATCTGGGGTTAATTAGCACACAAGTTAGACAAGTAGGCACCACTTGTCATGCTCATCATGCCTTCTTGCCACATGACTGTCTTTCAATGAAAAGAATCCTCTTTGTTCCTACCTTCACACTTGTCAACCTCTGATTTAAGAGGATTTTGATAAACTTTTAAGACAAGTTAGGGTTAGGGTTAACTTAGGATTAGTCATATTTTTCCTATACATAGGTGAGTCTTGTACTTGAATTTTCAATTTATGAATGATTAGTGAAATGTTGGCCAAATTGAGCCTTTTCAACTTTTTTCTTAAACTCTTTCTAAAATAGTATTCTACAATATCTCTTCTAAACTTTCTCCTAGTGTGTTGGTCTAACCTCACCTAGGTTTTTCATTGATTTTCCATCTCCTAAACACATCAATTTGAACGTTTAGTCCTTATTTTCACTGCATCCATTCCAACCAACAGGAAAAACATCAAACATCTATGGAAGAAGCAATTGACGCAAGCATGCAAGACTAGGATTGCATCAACATTAATCTTACAAAACTTGTTATCACCAAGGGGAACTAAACCTTCTTCAAGTTTTGTAAACTCCTGGAATCATCAGTATTACTCGACACCATAAAGATCTCTCATGATTCATAATTGTCTTCCAACAAAGTTGTTTCACTAGATGTAGACAGTCCGTCAAATCATTTACTAAACTCAAATAGTCTATCAAAGTTTTTAGTCTTTTTCTACCTCTTTGGATAAAACCCTTTGGTGTAACCTTCCTTCTTACAATGGTAACATCTAATGGATGATGTATTTCCACCATTTCACATCTTAGACTTTGACATCCTACCTCATTTGTTATCACTAGTAAACCCCTTGCTACAAGGTCATTTTTAGCACTAGAATCAAACTTTTCATTCAACTCCTTAAAGCTCATAGCAACTTGAACTTCCTCAACAGAGAAAGTCTCCCTTCCATATAACAATGTTTTCTTTAAATGATCATGTGTCTTAGACAATGAACACAACAATAACAACGACTGATATTTATCATCATGTTGCACACATCAATATTCTTCGTATCAACTTGTTGAATTCATCCAACTATTCATTAATTGCCTTTTCACTATTCATCTTATGTGAGTACAATACTTGTTTCAGATACAGAGAGTTCACCAAGGGCTTTGTGATGTAGAAGCTTTCAAGCTTAGTGTATAGTCCTATTGCGATCTTCTCCTTCGAGACTTGCCTCAACACCTTATCACTACGGTTAAGAACAATCGCATCATGAGCCTTTTCTAACAACAGTTCCTTGTTCTTCTTCGCTATTTGCATCAAGCTTGGATTCACCTTCTAATGCTTTAAAGAGGTCATGTTGAACCAGAAAAACAAGCATTTTCAATTGCCACAATTTGAAATCATCCAGACTAGTGAATTTCTCTCAACCTTATACTTTGCAAAAGTCATGATGAGTGATTTCATGTTTATCAGACCAATTTGCTAGGTTTTCGTTAGAGAAAACATCAATGAGATTTTGCATCAATTAGCCATGAGCATTCCATATAAAAAAGTCAAGACACCACTTTTAACCTTAAACCTTAAGAGAATGTATGTGAGAGTCTTTTTTCTTATATATTATTTTTTTCTATATATAACCAAACTCACACTTAGAATCATAATAATCTCCTCTTCAAATATGAGTTTCCTATTGGTACTTCTTGTTAGGCAATAGTATTAACTATTTTTACCTTCATTTTCATCACCATGAGACATCCTTACCTGAAATTCCTTATCACTAAATTTTTTTATAATCATTTACATGTTTTTTCTATATTCAATCATTTACATGTTCTTTCTATATTCACAGTATTAGTTTGTTAGATTTTTGTTAGAGAAAACGTTGATCTCATCATTATAAAAGGACGTATTTTAACTTCAATTTTTTTATTAGATTATGAGTTTGCTTAAACTCTAATACATTTCTACTAGAATATAAAAACACGTGATAAATAAACAGAATACAAAAAACAAGTGATAACTAAATAAAATAGAACACGGAAAGAATATCTATTTTTTCCTCGTGTCACATATTTTATGTTTTGTCCATAAAAAATATAAATGAAAAAGCGTTCCAAACGGGAGAACTCATATCGGGAGTCTTTAATTCTAATGAGGTAAAAATTGAGGAAACGTAAAAAAGAAATAAAGATTTTAATAAGGCAAAAGAAAAAATAAATAACAACAAAAATATGTATCTTAGAAAAAGGAGACGAAATGGTACAGGACTGTAACAAGGGAATGTAATGTTAAAGAGTGTTATAGAAATGGTACAGGACTGGTAGCTTTTGTTGGGAATGTTATATTAGCCTCTATTGAGGATACTTTATGGTGTAAGGATTGGAATATCTTTTGTATTCTACTTTTATTTATTTTATTAATTTTTTTTGATAAAAAAAAAAGACAAAACAACAAAAATCCTTTTATTTTTTAAAATGAGGACTCTTTTACATGGTAGATTTCTTAGACTTCTCAACAAAATTTTGTTTTCTTTCGATCTTTTTTTGATATTTTCAGGCCATGCTAGATTTGAAAAGTAAAAGTTAGGTTAGTACTTGTGGTCACAAAATATAAAAGCAAAAATTAATTGCTCACATGCAATTGCTGTCCTTTTTCGGTATAACCAAATGTTTGAAAGATAAACCTTTTTGTCATAAAATTTTCATAAAGGTTTGGACAATGTAGGATATTATATTTTATTTGTCTTGTATGTGATCCCATTTCGAATTTGAAGCCGATAAACTCTTGATATATCACGTGATATACGTGGATCAGATGAACTTTGTAGCCGTTAATTTTAGTTTCTTTTTTTCTTTTTCAGTTGGTGTATGGCGATTATTTCCTCATGCATCGCTGAGCTCGTAGCAGATTTATAACTATTCGTAATCACTCCAACCCTCAAGGAAAATTTAACTCATTAAAGGAGATAATAGGCTTAAGATATAAAACTAAAACCCAGTCTTTTAAAAATCAATGAAGTGACAATTTTCTTTTCCCAAACTTTACATAAATAAGTTCACTGCTCGTTTTAGAATTAGAATTTCATATTATTCCAAAATAAATTTATATTAGTTGTTTTCATTTTTCCTATTATGAAAAATGGATAATAAATTAGATAATTAAAAAAAGTAAAAGTATATTTGAACAAAATGCATTATTATCTTAAACTTGAAAATGATAAAGAAACAGTAACAATTTTTCTTTAAAAAACGACACTGAAGAAGAAAAAGAGTTGTAGTCAAATGTACTAAACAACTGACATTAAGTGTCTCGTTGGTTACAAGGTAGTAGTTGTGATCAACTTTAGGACTGATTTAGGAATTATGCTCACAAGTTTTTAAGAAGTTTATCCTAATAAAATTCATCCTTGAAGTTCAGAGTGCGTCCGTGCTTTAGTTCCTTTCACTACACAAAATTGCATTATAGCATAAGCTAATGAAAAGTGATAAAGTAAATTTAATGTTATGAGTTTGGTATAATATTAAAAGATAACTCTAAATCTAAGGCAATCGATCAAACTAACATAGAATCTTTAAAACTTACTTCATAAAATTATATTTGTACTTATTTATATTATTACTTGATGATATATTTGGTCGATATAAATTTTTTAATATTTCAATAAATATTTTCATGTTCATAAATAAACTGAGGTGGGAGCTTGAATAAAGTTATGTAAGCACTTGATATTGCCCACTATGGTAAAATTAAATAAATATAGTATTTCTTTTATTAGTGTAATTGTGTGGAATATTTGAAAGCTTTTAGTGTTTATATTGTTATTGATTTAATAAAAACGTTGGAATAATTAAAAACTGTGGTTAAGGTAATTTTATAAATTAGTTTTAAACGTAAGCCATTCTCCTGTACAAGGATGGAGAGGGGGTGATTGCTGTTTTTGCCACAACTTAAATCGTTCAACATTTATGACAATGTGTGAAAACAACTCATGCAACTTTAATTTCTATAGGGTAAATGTAGAGAAAAAAACTCAAGAATTCATTAGTATATATTTTCTTATAAAGACAAATTTATATGAAATTTTAATCTAATAATTACCATACCTAAAATAAAAATAATTGTAAGAGCTTAGAAAGATTCATATTGCAACAACATCGGTTTTTTTTTTTTATCTAAAATCTTCATCTTCTTTAGTTTAAGATCTTAGAAGTGAGCATTGAGAAATTTAATGCAGCATTAAACTTATATTTTCATAGACAATAACATATATTGTTAAATTTTGTTGAATTTTGTTGGCGAACAGTGTGTAATATAATCTTGCCCTCATAATCAAATTTTAAATAATTCAGGGATGTGTAACGTTTTGACTAAAAATATAATTTTACTTATATTTACGTAAAAATAAAATTATGCAATAAATTAAATTTTAAATAGGTTACTATCTTACCAAACCTTAATTTGTAGTCTTGTTGCTTGTGGTGTTAGTACGTAAGCCACGTAATGTACAAAACATTTTTTTTAATATTTTTTTTGATTTTTACTTTATCTAAGTGTTTGTCATGCAGCACGACAAATGCAATGAGATTAGCATCGATATTTGGCTAATAAGTTATAATGGAAGTTTAAAGGAACTTTTAATTTTGACTTCGGAAAATGTCCCAATCTACCAATGAAGAGCCTCTTTCTCAAAAGGGTCACATACTGTTAGAGCATATGTCACAAATTGAATCTTAAGATCCCAAATACTTACTACTATTAATATTAACATGTTTTTACCAAATGAATGATAAGAAAAAGATTTTTTTTTTTATAAAAACATTGAAACAATAAAATTAACTTTTCCATAAATGATTGTATGCATAAACTAATTTATAAAAATGATTTCACATTAGAATTTTTAAAATTTGATATTAAATGATGTATAAACTATCTTATAAAATGTAATTTTATTTTCTAGATTAAGTAGCTTTTTAGTTCTATTATTATGATTATTTTTTTCAATTTCATATAATTTTTTTGAACATTATTAATTTGGATCTATTTTTTAAAATAATGAATTAATGTAGTATTTTTAGTTAAATTAAGAATAATATATTATCGATTAAATTTTTAGGGACTAAAATGACAGGTCATTTTTTTAAATGGTCTGAGTCTTTATAACTACAACTCCACAAATTGATTGTAATTGATAGATCTATATCATAACTTTTATTTAGATTTTGGAAAAATGTAATAAATCTAGTAGTTGAGTGTGATTATCAGTGTTTTATAGTTTCTATCTTTAAGATTGTAATTATTTTCTTTTATTTTCATATAACACGTCATATTATTAATATATTTTTATCTATTATATTGTAATGTCATCATGTTAAATATTTTTTTTTTATATCACAATTGGTATATTTGATAAATTTAAATTGTTTAATTAAAATATAAAACATCATAACTTGTATAATATGATATTTGAATACAGAAATGGTTACATACTGACTTATTTAAACAAGTTGTCATTATAAAAAAAAATACTATTTAGAGACTAATTTTTAGCTACCAAATACTAATTTAAAATTTAATAACATAGGTCACTAAAATTTTGGTAGCTAATGTTAGATATCAATTATTTTGATTTAATTGGTAACTAAATTCAATCATTACTTCTATTTTGTAGTTATTTAGCAATCAAAATTTAATTTGGTAATTATTTTAATCACAATTAACAACTATTTTATTTGATAGCTAAAAATTGGCCTCTAAATAATATTTTTCTTATAGTGTGTTTCACAAACACTTTGATAAAAAGTAACAAAACAATATAACTTAAAGTTTTTCAACTAAAATTAACTTATACATGGGTATTTTATAATAGTTTTTCATATACACTTTCTTTAAATTTGTATATAAATTAATTTTAGTATATATAAAAAAACTCATTTGTTTTTTCTTATTTTTCTAACTTCAAAATGTTTATGAAGAAGTTTGTCAACAGATTTAAATATCTTTAGTATTCTAGTTAATTAAATGTATACTAACTCAATAACAACGACATGTTTAATAATATTACTATATGTAAACTTTGAATAAGTAATATATTTATATATTATTGCTGAGAAAAAAACAAACAAAAAAAAAAACATGAGATACTTTTTACAAGCTTATGGGTCACTAATATAAATTCCAATAAATAAAAACATCGCCCATTTAGTTTAAGAAAGAATTTCCATTTTATTTTCAATAAAAATGGCAGTTTGTTTTACTTGATTTTACATTTTTAAAATGAATTTAGAAATAGTGAACTTACAATTTTATCTCATCACAGATTATATTGATATTAATTTTAAAATAATTATTATGAATTTTAAAAAATTTACTATACACATTGATTTGTGATTGGATGTTGTTATAGAATTATTTTCATTGTCAATGTTCAAAATTTTCCTCTTTAAGTAATTAAAATTCAACTTTATTATTTTTCTAATACAATAAAATAATTGATTAAATAGTAAAATAAAATAAATCTTAAACAAATCATTCGCTGAATCCCACTAACTAAAAGACAGAAAAAAAAAAAAAAAGCTTTATAGTATTTTCTTTTTGGTATTCACGATTATGACGCGTTTGGAATATGGTTTGGAGACCAAAATAAACAACTAAATAAAGACGAAGACAAATAAGGGAAAAAATTGTCTCTATCGTTTTTTTTTTTGTTTTTTTTATTTTATTTTAGAATTTAATATATTTATACTAATAGTTCAAAATATATGAAGTATTTAGTTAATTTTAAAAATTATGAAAATATAGGGATATATTTTATGAGTATATGTGAGTAAGTTTAAGTTAACTGGAGTATAATGTCGTATTATCTAAAATTCTAAAGGTTAATATAAAACAAACTTATTTTTTATTTTTCTAAACTTTAAAATATTTGATTTATTTTTAGAATTTTGATGTTAATTTTTTGTTCTTCAATTCGAGCACACAAATTGGAAGACAATAAAGTTTAGAACAATCTGAATTGAGTAAATTTTTCGTATTCGATCTCTAGTTTCCTATTTTTCTTTATACAAGTATGTGTTATTTGTTAGTAATATGCGAGATTTGAGCTAAAAAGTTGAAATTCTATTAACTTAGGTGTGTACTGATGTATTTAGCTTCTAAATCAATTTTATTGAAAATAAGTTATGACTTTTTTAACTTTTTTAGATTTAGAGTATTTTTACGAGGAGTGTAAAAATTGAGGTAAGGAAAATTATTTACTCCACTTAAAAGAAATATTTATTTTTAAGAATATATGTTTGATTTGACTAAACTCTAAATATTTATGAATAAACTTATGAATATTAATTTGAATTTGTTTTAGAAATGAATATTGTAGGTTCTGATGATGAAATAAGAAATATTATTGACAAGGATAATTTGTGATGAACTTAATTTGAATATATAATTAAATAAATATATTAATTAGGTTTATGTAAACTTTGAATTTTGAAAGATGTATTCAGATGAGATAAACTATTTTGATGTTGTTTTGGTTTAGAATTTGAATATTCTATTGATTAATAACTTGATTTTATTGAATTAAATTGAATCAAAACAAGTCTAATTTGAGTATAAGTGAAAGAGAAAAAAATTTAAACTAAAAAAAATACATGTTTTGGTTTAGTTAGAATAAAAACTGTTTTGTAATATTTGTCCATCTCGTTTAAGCGACAACGTGTCGGTAAAAAAATCATTAGAGTTTAAGTTATAAATGATTACTTAAGTAAGAGAGATCATATCAGGTTTTTCTTTTCTAAAGTTTTGATTATAGGCAATAGATACTTGTAGGATATTAGTTATTTTTACTTTAAAAGTTTGGTTACTCAAATATTTTGATGATACTCAAGTTTTAAGATGTTAATTACGAGATTTAAACAAGAAGAAGAGTGGACAATTTTCTCTCATCTAAAAAAATAATATTAAAGCAAAAAAAATACCATTCAAATTACTATATTCAGTAAATTAATTATCTCATTTCTCTTGTATTACTTAAAAAGAAATGTTTTCATAAGTTTCTATGAATATTTTGTGTTTCTTGATGAGTTATGATAAATCATAATGAAATGTGATTATATGATGATATGTACACGAAGTGAGCATATGTAAATATATAAATCACAGTAGATGATAGTATGAAATTACATGTTAATAATTTATATGAAAACGTACGTGATGTTTTAGTATGAAATAATTATTATTAGGAAAATAATGTTAAACTTGTACATCTACTCCAATTATTGAGTTATACAAAACATAATTATCATTATCAGATATAGGTTTTTTATGAAAACTTTAACCACATAAATAAAAGTATTAAATCATAAAAGTTTATGAAGATTTTTGTTACTCATTTAGGTGTGAGAATTTAGACAAAAGTGTAAAGAATTATGTTGTAGGAATCTAAACTATAAATTGAGATCAAATTTGATGTTAAACTCAACAGCTAGACAAATCATTAAAAATTAGACAAGTGCTATTGTCTATATAATATTTTAGAAGTCATCTAGATAATAATATATTTTCTATAAATATTGTATAAAAATTTTAAATTAAAATATAATGATGTGGATTAAATTTGAAAATATATATTTAAAACAAATATATGTTATGTATTGTTAAAATTTAGTTAGGTTATCATTATTTATCTTATGTAGTACTTTAATAACAAAAACAAATGATTTTAATCACTGTAGGATATGCATTTACGTAAATATTTTGAAAAAGGCTTATCTTTTAATTTGGATGTATTATATTCATAACTTTTGTAATATAAAGGGATAGTAAACTTATATATCCTATTACGAGACTTGGGACGTTACAAAGAAACTCTCTAAATTATTTCTACTTTTAATAAGTTCAGAAACAAGGTATGAAATGAAAGACCTAATTTTTTTTATAATCAGCAGCAGAAAAATATTATAAAAAATGAATCCATCCATTTTAATATCCATGTACAGTGAGCTATTATTTATTTTCAAAAGCTTTCTTTAAGTTTTGAAACATGTTTTAATTCTGAAAGCTCTTAATACAATATTAACTTAAACTTCACGTAACACTAAAACTATAGAGAATTATTCATTGGTAGTTATCTTCTAGGATCTTCGAAAGGGAGTGCAATAACTAGCATGGATTCCTTTTGCTTTCATCATCTTCATTAGTTAATATAGTTGAAAGAAGAAAGGAAAGAAAGAAGTGCACGAAAATGAAGATTCCACGTAGCAGAACCCTTCTCCTCCCTGTATGGCCAATGCAGAAGAGATGCTGAGAACCGTTCAAACCAAGTTTTCTATTTTCATAATATTATATTATCAATTCCCCAGAATCCAGGTATTTGCTCCTGACATTGATGTGCATCTTGTCTTATGCACACTGCATCAGTTCCATGCAAAAACATTTCTTTATATAACTATATTTATCATATAAAAATTGCCCTGAGTCTTTTTATGTTATATTATTAAAACCTCATAAAATAATGCATTTAATATCTCTTAGTATTACCTCATGCATAAGTTGGAAAAATGTATTTATTCTATATTCGTCTTATACTTACTAATAAAATCTCCTTTTGTGATGGTACTTTCTAAAAATTAAATTTGAAATTTCACTTAAACGACGAGTCTGTGCTATTCAGACTAATTACATCGTGATGAATGTTTATTAATATTTATAGACTCAGTTTTGTTACATTCTTGTAAAATAATAATCATCTAGTTTTTATATATTTAAATAAAATTTACTTTTTTTTTCTAATGCAGATTATTTTTTAATTTTTTTTAGTTTATCACTATAAAAAATAAAAATTATCGACGAGATAAATTTATCGAAAATATTTAAAATTTGTCGGTAAATTGATTGTATATAAATTTATTAATGAGTTTCTGAGTCCGTCGATAATTACTGACAAATTTCTGAGTCTGTCGGTAATTATTGACGAATTTAGGATAAATTTGTCAATAAATTTAACAACAAATGATATCCGTCAATAAAATCGTCGATAATGATATTTTATCGATGAATAAAATTTTATCAATAAAATTTTATTGATAATTTAACTTTTTATTGTAGTATATTAAAAGAGATTAAAATAGTTTATATAAAAAATAAAATATGTAATTTTTTTAAATATCGAAACAATGTAAAATTATACAACTATAGATACTATAAAGGAATAACTAATCTACTTAAACATTTTCTACTCATAGATAAAAAATACAAAATATTACATATCAATTAAAATTTCATTCTTATTATTATATTATTATCTCTTCTTTATATATATATATGTATGTATATTATATTTTAAAAATACGATTGAGAATTAAAAAAAACTATTTTATTTTAATGTTCATAAAATATTTTTACTTAAAATAACGTGGGGGCGTACCTTCAACTCTACTTTGGAGCAACTTTCATGCTTGAAGTTTGTGCTGCTTTTATAATATTTCTAAACATTAAAATAATTATATTAATAAAATTAATTGATTTAACTCAAACGTAAACAACATATTATTGATTTAAAAAGCAAATTGAGAGTGACAAGAAGTAGGAATAAACAATTGCAATGATAAAGAATTCAAATTTGGAAAGTTGACAATCACATTTATTATTTTAGATTAAAATCTTATGAATTTGTGACCTCACACCAAATCATTGGTTGTTTTTTGTGGTGAAGGTTTTGTGAATATAATATTACTACTTTATTCATTGTTTTTTGTGAAAACAACATATTCTTCTTTCATGCTAATGAGTATTTAGATTTGGGTCCTCCTTCATAAATTTTAACCATTCTATCAGTATATGACATGGATTTAATGGTGTAGAAAAGAAAGTGAAAGTGATAGATTTGGATCTCTCTCTAATTTTTAACCATTCATTCTTCATTATTATAAGATTGAATAACACTATTCTAGACTTGGTAGGTCACATGTCATTATCCCATCTATTTTTATATGCATTGATTTCTGATTTTTATATTTTTCATTTTTTAGAATTTTATTCATGAATATCTGTTTCATTTTTATGTAAATAGATATATTTATTAATCCATTAGCAATACAATAAAGTATATATTTATTGTTGACAAGATGTCTATTAAATTATGAATACTGACTATTATTTTCGTAAAATTAAAATTCATTATATTTCTAATTAAAATTAACTAAGATATAGTTAGTTTATTAATATATAAATAAATAATTATTTTATATTAAAAGGAAATAATGATACGATGGTATTAAGAATAAATTATATTCGCTAATTACTTTTATATGACAAATAAGTACCCTTCGTACTCTTTTATTTATTTTTTTCATTAACAAATAACGGAATATTAGAAAAAGTTTTCGTTTTCTTCTTCTGCGTACGTAACTTCTACGACAAGACAATACATGCTCCAAAATTTAATTAAGATAACTCTTATGTTAGAAATTTAATTATAAAATTTATTGAAAAATAATAATATTTTCTTAAAATTCAAAACAAACAATTCTTCAAGTGACATGAAAGCATCATTTCAAGTAGAAAATACATAAATAAATAAATAAAAACTTGTGGCCAGTAATTGATAAACATTTCAGTCTCTTGCAGACAACAATATAATTCACATTTCACTCAATATAGAATTTTTGAAAACATTTAAAGGCTTAATTTTCTCATAATTGACTCAAGCTAAAAAAATCTCTTTCAATTATAATTGGGATCACTACTCCACACATTTACTATTGGACTCACTTTGCTCATACAATAAAAAAACAAATCAAATCATATCATATATGTTTGCTTAAAAATGAGGCCCAATATATAAGTCTCGAATCCAACCCAACATCATTTTTCACTTGAGAAGCTTATGGACATTATAAAAACTGTTTACATGGGAGTGAAGACAGTTTCTTCCTGCACCTCCATAACTTCTTCCTGTACATCTAATAGTTCCAACTTTCCATATTTTCTTTTCCTGCCCAATTGCACCACATGTGAGTAAATTTAATTTTCTTTTCATCCCTAATAATCTATATGATCACTAACACTAAAATGAAAAATAAAAATAAAAGAAAGAATATAAAAATTGAAGAAGAGAAAAAAAAAAAAAAAAAAAAAG
>Ga0099824_1000943_pt1 | contig 38703 bp, 21 predicted proteins | sample SiratrowhiteBW_FD_76837 | JGI IMG/M metagenome (GOLD analysis project Ga0099824, IMG submission 76837) | Root nodule microbial communities of legume samples collected from California, USA - Siratro white BW | ecosystem: Host-associated > Plants > Roots > Nodule | place: USA: California... | reverse complement strand
TTTTTTTTTATTTTTATTGTTTTTTTTTAATAATATGTTATAATATATTATATATATATATATATATATATATATATATATATATATATATATATATATATATATATATATATATATTTTGTGTGTATGTATTGATATTTACAGTAATATTTAACAAAATATTCATATATTTTATTGTATTTACATGTTAACATATTGATATTAGTTTAACAAAATAACTAAAAATATGTTTAAAGAAGAGCACAAAATGATACCTCCATTTTAAAACTATATGCATATTTAGGCTTTTAAGAAGACTTTGTTGTTTTAAAAATTTTTAATACATAATTATACTTATTTTTCATTTATAAAGTTGAAAATATAATTATACTTTTATTCGTTTTCAACTTTCTTTTTACATTTTGTAATTGATTTATGTATATGTTTTTATGCTGTAAATCAACTCTCATTATATTCTTCTTAAAAACTTATTACACTTTTTCTATGCAAAAACTTTAAAACATACCAGAAACAAAGAATACAGTAAAATATGAAAATAAACTTTTCCAAACAATATAGATTTTTTTCTAAAATATTAAATAAGGATAATTTAGTTTACAATATACACTTAAATGTTTTTAAATTTTGCTATGAAACCTTAAACATAAAAAATCCAAACAGGAGTGATTGTATTAAAATAAAAATACTATAATTAAGTCTAAAGTCTTAAGAATAACTTTATTTAAGTTATTATTATCAGAAAGATTAATGATAACTGTACTGCATCATAAGTAGGGATTAATTGATGATTATGTATAATGTAAGGGTAAAAGGCCTGTAATTGTTGACTATAAAGATTTAATATTATATTACTAATACTTGTTTCTCATCAAAAGACTTATACATAGACTAATTAAATTATTAGTATAATATTAAAAAAAATCTTAGAAACACAATACTAATTTTTACATACTACAAAATAATAATTTAATCCAACATATATTTTCGTCAAAATAAATTTTTGGTCATTTTTATTACAAAAATTAATTATATTTTTATCTACAAACTTTAATTTTGAAATGAATATTTTAAAAATATTTGAGTAATAGAAGAAGTTTTATGTGGATATAAAAAAAATTATACACTCTCTAGCTGCAGCTAAACAAATTAAACATTCATACCTTTGTCCTTTATGAAAATAGTGGTCTCATGCTTTTTTGTGTTTAAGATCTGAGACAGTCTATTAAAATTGGTCTAATATTTGATAACACATTTTAGGCTAAAAGACACTGCTCTTAAAATAATCGTTACAGTGTCAGTGTGAGATATTTTGTGTTTGTGTTTGAATTGTACATGTTGAGTTAGGATTTAGGATTGAACATCCATCAGACATGGACTTAATTTGATTAACTTAACTAAAATTGAAATTCATTATTATAATATTTATATTCCATCATTTGATTCATTGAATTAGGCAGCAGTGGTCACACCTGCACTTTTTCCCTGATTTCTTGATTGAACAAGTTACAAATTGAGTTATATATATATATATTATTTTAGAGAGATAATGATTACTGCAAAACAATAACATAAAATTTAATAATTATTATACTTATTCAAGATATTATTAGTATTTACAAAAATCAAAGAATTCATTAAATGTGAATTTGAATATGCCTATAGAGTTTTGGGACCTGTACTATATTAATTAAAATAGTTTTATAGTTGTGGCAAAATAAATTAACTATGTGAATAGGGACATTTAGACAAGTTCCCCATCCCAAGAATATATGTGGTAAATTCGAGTTCGATATGCTCCCATATAAGTCTAACACAAAGTACTAGTTCACATTTTTTTACCCACAACTGTTATAAAGGACCATGAAAGCGATTGATAAATAACTTAGCACTTTGATGACCAACAAGGATCACTGATAGTGACATGGCATCCAACTTAATATCAGTATATGTTTGGAAAGATGATATATGAGTATGTACAAAATACATTTTACCTTTTATAAAATTATCATTTGATTGCTTATAGACTCCTAATAGAAGATTTTGGGTAACCTTTTTCCTACTGTTGTGCGCTGTAATAAGAAAAAATGAGACTTTTTTTTATGGACAAAATTTCATTCAGTTATCAGTTACATTTTTTAAAATTTAATTAAATTATAAGTACTTTTCATTGAATAATTTTTAACTAATCTTTATTAAAAATTTTATTTTATAAAGTGTTTAATTTTTTTATATTTTTAAATTAGATTAATAAATTTATATTTCTTGTGTTTAAATTACAAGATCAAACACTTAGATCAATTTGATAAAAACCCGATTAAAAATAAATATTTTAAATAATCAATATAATAAAAAAATTGAATAAAAAATTACTTAAAATATTTAACATTTTCAAATTTATAAGAACTTAAAATTTAGTTGCATTATTTTTTATTTTTCACTTAAAAATTTGTTATCAATAAATAATGCAAAATAATAATCAATTCAAATTAGTTAGGCGTTAAAATAAAACTAAAAAACTTAATTAAAAATATAGAAATTTTGAACACATAATAAAATAGATTTTTTAATATAAAATTAATTAAAAATATCTAAATTTATAATAAACTTAAAATATAATCAAGCCTAATAAACATATAATTTTTAATTTTATACAATTTTAGTTATATATTTAATTTGTCGATTTTTATAAAATTAAACAACTTATAATATACTATTATGTGATTTCATTATTAAAAATAAATGTTACATATACAAATTAGTTATATAAGAATTAACAGCAAATTTTAAGATCTCTTAGCCTAATATGTGAATATTTTTTTGTTCATAATTAAATTATATATTTGTTGTGATTGTTTCCTATTGTTATAGTTATATGTATATTTAATTTATTGAACCCTCACTAAAATTGTTAATATATATATATATATATATATAATAAATTAGTCTATTAATAACATTTTAAATATCAACAACAGTTTTAAGAATTTACAAAAATTTATTTTAACTTATAATTCATATTAAATATATTCACTAAAAACTAAGTCATTAATACTTAATAACTTTCTATATAGATCAACCTTTTATAATTAAATTTTTCATTCAAATATTTAATAATTCATAATAATGTAAATATTTTCTTAATAATAAAAATAAAGAGAGTGAATTATAAACTGAAAACTCAAATTACATAAAATCTGAATCAAAAGATTGTTCAACCTTTAATTTTGTAATTCTGATTGCTAACTGTCAACATTAATTACAAAGAGTAATTGCTAATACTTTTGTTTGTACATATTCCCTTGATGTTGTTGGAATCCATGATATAATCTAAATTAATCTGAAATTGTGTTTGTTTTAATGTATTGAAAATTATTTTCATGATTGCTAATTAAGTCTGGTGAAAAATATCAGTATTAATAAAGTTTATAAAACTCTGTCTCAAATAAATTTCATATCTATCTATAAAAGAATACTTTTCCATAACTAGTATATATTCCAATTTCATTGTTTTAGAATTTTTCTCTTACTTTTATTTTTTAATACTAATAATGACCTTACCTTTATTTTTTTAATACTAATAAAATAATTTATTAAACCAAAGTACTAAATTAAAGCAAAATGTTAGAAAATGAAGAAAGATTCCATAGGATGAAAATCATCATCAAAATAAGCAACTTTGGTGTCAAGAGAAAGGTGAACATGTGATGTGTAAGATCCATATTATAGAATTTTGGATTTGAAGAATACAAATTCATAACAGTATGCAAGATTTACTCCTCCACCCCTTGGATTCAATTAGCGCCAAAATGTATCTCCGTCACTACAGTGAAGGTACCGTTACCTTTCTACAATCCAACGGACAAAAGTCTCTTCTAGCTTCCCCAGAAAATCTCTATCGTCCAATCAAACCTTCCAACTTATTCAATTCAATTTTCAAAATCGAGAGAGAGAGAAAGAGCTGGCACTAACAGAGTCTTCCTCAGAACACCCTTTTTCCCGCAACACCACCACGATAATTTCCGTTTAGTTTCATCAAATTCCGAAACTCTTCCTCTCTTAAATGATAAATGCGTTTCAGTCCTTTCGCACGTTTCGGGAACGCAACTCGAAACGGATAGTCGCTTAGGATAACACCGTTACCAACTGTGTTGTTTGACGAGATTACTTTCTGATCTCTGTTCAGAAAAGATGGAACCGAACGAAAAGACGTGCACGTCGGATTCAGCTCCGCGGAAATTGGCCAGGCAATTGGATCTCACCGTCGTTTACGAAGGTCCTCCGCACCTGAAACTGCCTTCAACGCCGCCGCATTCGCTTCTGCCACCCCCATCGCATTCTCCGTTGCAGTTGCAGTTAAATTTGCAGTCACCGGTGCAACGCCCGTGGTTATATTCAGAGCCACAGGAGCAACAGCCCTGGCTACATTCACCGGGACCGAAGCTAGTTTCGCCGGTTCGTCGATTTCCGCAGCCGGTACAGAAACTTGCGGTTAAGGTGTTGCCAGTGGTGTAAGTATACTTAAGGCTCAAAAGAAAGGAAATAGAAAACGATGTCGTTTTTAATTCGATTAGCCCTTTATCAATGATAAGGAATGCCCGGATCGTGCTAAAGTGTACCGATATGCCTTATGCCTTAAGAGTGTTGAATTGGATACATGTTTTGAATTTTAGAACTGTAAAGACTGTTCTTGGCTGACATAATTTAATCATTCTTGAAAATTTTAAGTTTCATAATTAATTCGGTCCTTATTTTTGAATAATCTTTATGTTGTATATACAAAGAAACTACTCACTTTAGTTTCCTAATACATTCCTTTTAGTCTATTTTTGTTTCTTACTGTGCGAAATTGTTCTGACTAAAATGGATTAAAAAATGCACAAGTAAAGAGTAACATGAGTTAAAAAACCGTATCTCTTGGGAACTAAGAGTACTAAAATGAGTTCTTTCCAGGTATAAAGACCAAAACTTCGGAGTTGTAATTAAACCGGAAAGTTATAAAGGTGAGATGGCTATATAAGTACTGGAGTAGAGTGTTTATGGGAAAAAATGTAAATAGCAATCGATTTTTTAGGGACTGGAAGCCTTGAATTCCTTTTTGCAATTGATAAATCATTTCAATAATTATAAATATTTGTATCCGAATGCAATGTTGGCTCATTGTTATCATTTTGAGATTATAGTAATCTGAATTGTGGGTTAAAAAAAAAAAAAAAGGGAAAGACGTATGCATTTTGGGAAAAGAAGTATCTTAAATTTGCTGCTAAACTTAAAGTTACTCGATAGAGCTAAATTAGTTGAAAGGAAAAAAACTCTAAATATTTCATCAGTCCATATATAAGGGTTAGAAATACTGTTTCATCTCTTTTACTCACTATTAAGTTTTGTCTTACAGTAAGAACTTTTGTACTAATTTGAATTTTGTTATGTTTGGGGACTTTTTTGTTTTGTTTCAGGAAGCCAGAGTCTCCTAGATCACAACGACGATTTAATGTGGAATTAAAGGACACGACTCCAAAGAAACAGAAACGATGTAACTGCAAAAATTCTAGATGCCTCAAATTGTAAGTCCTTTAGCCTATCAAGAATACTTTATTCATGACCATGCTATATCTAAACAGTCTTGCACGTTTTTTTTTTTCCTGCTCTCCCTCTCTTTAACTGGAAAAACCTAATTTGGCAAATGCTAGGTACTGTGAGTGCTTTGCAGCTGGGATCTATTGTGATGGCTGCAACTGTGTAAATTGTCATAATAATGTGGATAATGAGGCCGCCAGACAGGAGGCAGTTGGAATAACATTGGAACGAAACCCAAATGCTTTCAGACCAAAAATTGCTAGCAGTCCACAAGAACAACGAAATTCCAAGGTTTAAAATTCCTCAAACTCCCTCAAAATTCAATTCCTAGGTTTTGTTATGGTACTTAATGCTCTAGGTTTAGGTGATATTTTAATTGACATGTGGTGCATTTTAATGTATTGTAAATAAACACAGGAAAGTGAAGCTCAAGTTATAGGAAAGCACAATAAAGGATGTCACTGCAAGAAATCTGGTTGCCTTAAGAAGTATTGTGAGTGCTTCCAAGCCAATATCCTCTGCTCTGAAAATTGTAAATGCATGGACTGCAAGAATTTTGAAGGAAGTACTGAAAGAAGAGCAATTCTTCACAGAGAGTATAATCTAGTTCACATCAAACAGGGAACTAATGCCGCTGTAACCGAAGTCATTGGATCACCTGGCCATATAAACCTTGTAACACCCAAGAGGAGAAAAATTCAGGAAATGTTTTCTGGAAAGTCAACCGCGGATCAAACTGTTAACACGACTGCCCAATACCTACAGGTGCTTTCTTCTTTGCCTTTTTGAGTCTTGACAGGATTGGAAAATGAAAATAATAAAAATCCAAAAATGCAGTAATTATAGCATCAAATCAACAATTCAATCCTTGTTTTATCCCTTGGAACCCTTGATTTCCTTATCGTTTACCTGTTGGTTTAGTGATCAATTTCCTCCATCCTTGGACATCCAAACTTAATGTAATGCCTTTTTACATTATTTTGAATTTTAATCAGGCAATTGATCGTATGGCTTCATCATCTTCATCTCTGTCAGATTCCTTTGTTCCTACAAGAATTTCAGGGTCTTCAAGGTCTGTAAACCGGTACACTACTTTTCTAATCATTATTTGATGAATTTTTGTATGTGTTACGTATAATTGTCACAACTAACAATTTATTCATGCTGAAGTTCGGTATTGGCAGATGTCCTCCAGTCACAAAATGTGAAGAATCTCTGTTCACTTTTTGTTATTCTCTCACGAGTAGCTGCAAAGACAAATGCAGGTTTTGAGCAACACTTGGATGCATACTTCATTTATCATTTAGAATAATTTGGTTTTTTCTAATGAGTGGTGAATTATTTTATATTCCGTAGATTTAAATATGTACTTATAATTAAGGAATACCTCAGGGAGAAGTGTGTTATATGTCATGATATATTTTATTGGGGACTACGGGAAATAGTAAGCAATTGGGAAAGCATTATAATACCAGGATAATAGTTAACTGATGCATATCTAAAGTAAAGATTTTTAATTAAGTTTGAATATTTGATGCTCAAAGCTTTGAATTTGCGATGTTTGAAGGAAAATTGTTGTCGTTTAATAAAATTAATGAGGTTATTTTTAATTTTTTAATGAAACTGGTGTCATAGCAATAATATGAGTAAGGAAGGGGGTACTGGTGACAACCTTTGGAGGACCTTTCATACACAGAATACTGTCAGCAAATTTTCATTCTTTGAATTGGTTAGGTTAGGGTGATCATGAACACCACTAATGTGCCTGAAGTCTTTCATTTTTTTGCCATAAACGTACATGGCCACTAGTGTCATTATGCAGTTGCATATCTTCGGATATATAGGTTTCAGAGTCAAGGTTATATATGTACTGCTCACATTGTGACTATACTTGTCTTTCTGTGCTGCTCTATAGCTTCCACTCTTTCCATATTTTCCTGACATTTTATGTGAACAAAGTTTGCATTTTAAATGTTTCCCAACTTTTCAGAAACGAGAGGGAAAATAGATCGACAAACAAAAGCTGGGAACTTTAAAGCTTCCGTTGCTTCATCAGCTAAATCGCTACAAGAAACTAAAGATGTCCGCCGGCCGGTTTGTGATGATCACGTGAATAATGCCGTGGGAGATGCAGTTGATATTGCCAATTATAATAGGCCATTGTCACCAGAAACACTGGCATTGATGTGTGATGAACAGGACAATATGTTTTTTGGAAATACTCCTGCCGATGGAGCGGCACATAAAAACACGATTCAAAAGTCATTAATTTCTGATGGAAGCACTGGTGCTTACGCAGAGCAGGAAAGGCTCATAATGACAAAGCTCTTGGATGTTCTTCGTGAACTCGTTACTCTTGGCAGCATAAAAGGTTAGGCTTTAGTGTTATGGTGTTCTAGTCTTCACTAATACAATTTTGTTTGGCAGAAATTATCTGGATTTTTCAGTTAAAATTTACTGTAATATTCTATAAATAGTCATTGGGGAAAGTCCTATTTGAATGACATAACTAATTTACTTATGTGTTGTGACAGGAATACTAACTCAGCTGACCATGTAGTATATCCATACCTACTTGATGGTGCATCTGTACTTTGTAGCAATTTGTCTTGCTCAGCTTACTTATATATAAACAACTTCCATCATCGTAATCATAAAATTAAGAGTGTCAGGCTATAACAGAAAAATGAGAAGACATATTCACCCATAGCAGACTCACCTTGTTGCCATGCTTAAGCTTATTATGTAAAGCAAGAGGCAATTCCACGAAGTTTTTTTTTTTTTAAGAATTTAACTAAAGCTAAATTAACTAATATTAGTTATCTTTACGTTGTAGAAACAACGTGCTATTATTCATCGATCAAGAAAGGAGAGAAGGAACAAGCAGATCACGGCAATATCGGGGCTGAAACTGACGTAGGTAGTGAGAAGAGAAATAATAGCAATTGCATTGCATATTACCCCACCCCATTGGTTACTAAAATATTCCAAACATTTATGCCATAAGTAATGGACATGGTAATAAATGATTTTTCGTTGATCGGATTGATGATGACAAATGTTGCTAGTGTCAGTGCACCAGCCCAGGAATTTCTGGCACTGATGTGCACTTTACAAAGCCTGTTCCCTGCTGTAAATTATAGATTCTGTAGAATTACAAGATATAATTGCAACCACACTTCTTTGCTGCGCTGACATCTCAACACAATTTAGCATTGCCCTGGAACATTGGTTAATTTTGATCTTTACGATATCAACAGAAGCGTTGTTGTGTTCATAATGACGTATTGAATGATACCGTAGTATACAAGTGAAATCCATTTCTGGTTTTCGTTGGAGTAAGACAGCTGTTGTGTGTACCTGTAGTTAAGGGTTATAGAATATTATTTATATTTGGGTAAATAGTTGAATGAGTTCGGGTACACTTTTGAGGATTTTGTAAGGTCAGAATATAGAATATAATAAGTAAATTTTTAGGATAAAATTAAATTTAAAGATGATATTAGATTTTGTTGTTTATGTTATTTTGGTTATTTTACGAAGCTTGTTATCGGTTCATTCGCAAATTTGGGTCACGCATTCTCAATGTTTAGTAGTGTTTCTAACTTGGATATATCTAAAATAGCTTATACAAGTGAAAGTCAATTTTTATCAACATTGAGTTAGTTTCTACCAAGTCAATATCAGTTAAAAATAAAATAGCAAGTGACATTTTAAAACATCGAAACTTATTTATATATTGGAAAAAATAACAGTATTAAAACTCTTTTAATTTCTTAGAATATGACATTTTAAGTAATATACCAGTCACATTTCTAATGTTTTTATTTGAATCTGTTGAACATAGTTTCTTAGTTTTGGGATATGAATGTTTTAATGTAGACAAAGTCAAAGACAAAAACTTAGGAAACTGTGTAAGACACTTGGTTTTTATTTTTTATTTGTTACATAAGGATTAACAATTAGAAGGAATTAAAATTGGAAAGCCTATTAATTATTATTTTATAAATCCAAGCCTTAAATAACTTTTTAAAATAAAATATTTTTATAGAAAATCCAGTTTCAATCAGTTGAATTAAATAATATGGAAGACTATTTTAGATAATAAATTATAAGTTTGTGGATAAAAGCTTCAGACAATTAATTATCTTCTAGATAATGGATTATCTATTGAGTTCTTTTTATCAGGATAGATAATAGTTTATTATTAATGAAAATTACATCAATAATTATTTTTTGGGATAATTGATTACTGATTATGATGTGAAAAATTGAACTGATTTGATTCTACAACTGGAAGTAATACACTTTTTATCAACCAATTCCATAAAGTACTTTTTATATTAATGATTGTAGTTAAAATTTAACATTCTTATTTAAATCAAATTTGAGAATGTACTTTTCAAATTCAAATAAATTGGACTTCAAATAATCAACGGACTTTATCTTTGAAAACTAAACAAAAAATTCTTTCTAACCATAATAATAAGAGAATAAAAGAGAAAGAATTTAGATTAAATAGTAGAGTTTATCGAGATACTTAGTATTAAGTGTAATTGGAGTTTCAAGTTATGCTTATCCTTTGATTTAGGGTTTGGTGTGCTTATGAATCTCGAGACTCTAAAATAGGTGTCTTCACTAAAATAGTGATTTCGATTAAATGCTCTTGAGAAATGATTCAGATACAAGGATATCAAAGAAAAAACTATGAAAATAAAAAAGAGTATTTTAAAGGAAGCAGTTACAGAAGTTGCAAAAAGACAAGGAACGTATGGATAATACTTAAAAGCAAAAATTAGTGCGCCAAGAGGAAGTTCATTTATTATTTTCAGAAACTATTAACTGTTACATTGTAACTCTAGAAATATAAATAAGGTTACTTCTATTAATGTATATCTCTTTAACTTTCTCTTTTAAATTTATTTTCCTTAAATGAGTGAGTATATATAAATACACGGATCCTTTGTACACAAACTCTCCTCGAACGAGGGAAAGAGGTATTATCAACATTCGTAGCACCTTTTCATTTTTGTTTTTAAATTCTGATTCATTTGTTGGTTCAATCGCATGAGAACCTTATTATAGATCATGATATTGGAGTGGAATCCAAAAGCAGAATAGAGAAGCTTGAAGAGTTGCTCGAGGAGGAGAACTTCTACTTGAATATAGAGGTAGGTAACTGATTCATTAATTCGATTGTATATTCTCGTGAATTTTGAATCGGTAGTTTTTTTATTCCGATCTGATTCGTTAATTAATTTGTTGATTTTGAATTGTGGAAAGGAGACCAAGGACGGTTGCCGGAATTGATTTTGAAGTTGAAGGAAAGCGATAAGCGGAGAAAAAGGCCCGCGGTTGTTCTTCTTCACAGTTCGTACAGTAACAAAGACAGAAGTGGTGCGTCCATTGCTTAAGGTTGCTTGCTGCTACTACTGCTACGTGTTCTCTGCTACGCTCAATCGGTTATTTTTCACTTGCATTTGTTTGTTCTGTTATGCTGTGTGATAATTTTATTTGATTGGATTATCGTAACGGATTTTCTTAGGCGTATGCGTGGCGAACCTGCTGCCAACATAATATTATCTCAGAAAACAAAAAGTTCAAATAAGAGAAAAAATTTCCATTAATGATGATTAGTTAATTTTCTTAAGAAAATTAATTATCAACCAAGTCGGATAAATAAAATATAAAAAAATTGAGTTATATTTCAATTCCTCATCTATTTTATTTCAAACCACGTAATTTAATTTATTGGAAAAGTAGTGAAGGAGAGAGTAGACGAATAGAAGAGAAACTGGGAACGAGAGAAAAAAAAATGACTTCTGCACTTTTTAATTTTCTCATAGTCGATATTTTTACGTATTTCTAAAATACTTTTAAAAAAAAAAATACATAAAACAATCAGATTCTGCTGTAAAAAAACAGTAAGATTCTATTTCCCTTTTTCCTTCTTCTTTTAAATGAAACTCCTAGGAGCGTTTCTCTTTTTCTTAAATATTCCTCCTATTCTTTTCTATCTATTCGCTGCTTTCTATTTTTATCAATCTAATTTATCAGTAATATGTAACTCAAACTTGTTTTTTGGATTGCAGTTCAGTTTTTATTTTTTAACCATGCTGCCCCAATAGTTTACTCGTTTTCACATTCAAAGTGATGGTAACAAAGTAAATTAAATGAATTTTAAGTTTCAGGGGTGGAGCCACTTTCATATTTAAGGAGTCATGGCTACACCAGAATTTTTAATCCTCTTCATCTTATTCTAGTTGAAAGACATGGATGTGTCTGTTTATCAATATTATTTATTTTTTAGATATAGTGAAAGGATAAGGAGAATAAAGAACATGAGTGGTTTAAACATAAAGAAAGGTTAAACAAAAAAAAGTGAAAGTGCAGGATTAAAGTTATAGCAAGGAAACAGAGAGGAAACCAAGGAACAATTTATGGAGATATACAAATTAAATATACTATTAAAGTGTATTTTAGTAATAGAAAATTGTAAACCAAAATTTTCTGGAACTTAATGTTACAAGAGAAACAATACAGCAGTTGTGCCTGATTGCTCAACATTTTTTTGTCATAAAAAATAATAAGTGAGATGGATATATAACTTTATTGATTGAACAGTTATTTTGGTTTATATTTTGTGATTAAATTTCCTTTTTATTAAACGTACAACTTCTTTTAAAAAACAAACCTAATCACTTGTTTCAGCTTTTTCAAATAAATTATATAAAAAAACGCAAAAATGCATCGTCTGTTTTGAATAGTTTCTAACATAATCAACTATTTTGTTTTTAATACCTTTATGATTCTAAACAAACATATATAGTAACTTATGATATTTTAGAAACTCTAAAATAATTACTTAACTATTTTATATTAGGATTACTTCTCTTTTAATCTATGATTGACCTTAGGGGCTGATTTCTAGTATAATTAAAGGGTAAGCCATTTTCATAGAAAAGGTAAATAAGTATTAATGGTAAGCTTATTATTATTATTATTATTATTATTATATATGTGTGTCAATTATTTCTTTTACAAGAAAAAGAACAATACCGTAAAAATAGAAACATACAGGAGGAGAAATTATATATATATATATATATATATATATATATATATATATATATATATATATATATATATATTAAAGTATTATCAAAATTATGAATTTATAAAGGTATTATCCATTATATAAAAGTTTAAAATGATAAAAGATAGTCTTTTTATTTAATGCTATTTCATATATTTATTATCAACATAGAATTTGGTATGTAAATTCATTCAAATATAATTTCTTTTAATGAATTCCAAACATAAATTGATTACTAATCAAATCAATCTCTAGGACAAAAAGAAATCAAATCAAACTCGTATTTAGTGGTGCTGAACTAATTTGCCATGAAGAATGAATGTATGTTAAGCTTGAGGAGAAGAAATTTGTCTTCGAAGTTTATTGTTAATATATTCTGTTATTGTCCTCATAAAAAGAAGAAATAGATTTTTTGGCTTACATATCATTCCAAAAGTGAAAAAAATACACTGGCACTTATTTATCCAAACTGATGAGACGATGTCATTCATGTATGACTTGGTAACTTATTATTTATCATGCAGCTTTACAATATATATATATAGTAAAGACGGAGTCACTTTACCCTCCAAATGATTTTTTTGAACAGTATTACTGCAGTTTAAACATATGATTAGTTTTGTTTAGAAATTATTATTCCTTTATCTGGCAGGTCTGGGACTTGATTAAATTGGCAGATTATCTAACACGGAGAGGAAGGATATATATCCTTCTAGGATACATGGAGGTAGGCTGAGAGATGCTGATAAGAGTATGTATAATGGCATGTTTGATGTGACTCATCTCTTTATAATTCTTTGACAGGAATGCTTGCTTGGTTTGCTGCATTTGCCGATACTCACTATGCTGTGGTTGTTAGTATAAAGCCTCTTTTTGAGCGTAAGATAACGTCAAATGAGTTTTTGAGTTTTATTATGTTTTACCTTTGTTTTCTCTTATATATTGTGTTGTGACTGCTCCTTTGATTTATATAGGAATTATTATTCTCATAAATCCAGTAATCTTGTGGGAACCAGTTTATACTTGTGGAGCATGGAGTATGATTTCATATTCAAAATCAAATAAATAGCCTAAGGATTAAATTATTACATGTGGAGTTCGAACGGTGTTTGAGTGAGACCTAGAAGGAATGTACCCAATAGGGGTACTATTCATTCAAGCATGCTAACAGTGGACAACTGAATGTATATATATATATATATTCGCCTATTGACAGAGAAGTGGTGGAGAGGTCAGCCAAGTATTTATGAATCCAACTATTTCGCCTGAACTGCTATATGCTTTGATTTATTGTTTTTAACGTGATTGAGAATGGTTTAGTATGCAAAATTATTAGTTATTCACCCACTGGATACAATATCTATCTGGAACTTTGTTCTTGTTATGATAGTGTTGGCAGTTAATACTACATATTATAATATCAAAATTTTATATTTTTTATCAGGTGAGGGACAGAATTGCTCCTGGTTTACCTTAAAAATTTGGTTCACTTTATTCAATTCCAACCATCGTACCCTGTCCTTTGCTTATTCTCAATGGTAGACCCTATTGTATGTGCTGTACACTGAACATTTTCAAATTGAATCTGGCTCTATACCTTAACAATTTCGTCATTGTCTTTCTTATCTCAGTGTTCCTCTTTTCCTTAACCAAAAAACTAAAAAAAAATGCCCTTACTACCTTCAGTGTCATAGAATTGCAAAAACTCACCATTCGTACCTGTTGGCTTCTCCATAGTTGGTTGACTATTGTAAGTCACATCTCTATTTCGTCCTCCTCTTGCCAGATAACGGGGATTCTTTGCTCCCTCTCATATTTCATTCAGTGTTCTTAGGTTCACCAGCTCTACGCCCTACCAAGGTTTTCTGGTACATCATTCATTGGTCAGTCATTTATTTCATTTGAGTTGTTGTAGCCTTCCTTTTATTATCGTAAAATCCATGTTGAATTAGATGTTTGGGTACGTTGGGAACTTTTAGGAGATGTGTCATCTATCTCTGAAGAGAGATTTGATTTTGGTTTATACCGGAAAGCTAAATGAGGATATATAAGCTACTCTTGTTTGATTGAAGGTTGTTGTGGGAATCCCTCTTTTCCTATGATATAAATAGAAAGGTTGTTCCTGAGATGTGTTTTAATCTTCAATTCTTTTTTTTTTTCTTTTACGGTGATATTTATATTTTAATATATTTGAGTGTTTGAATTGTTGTTTCTCTTTGAATGTTTATATATAAGTGAAACGATGGAGTCGGGATGTTGAGACTTCAGAAAAGGCATATGTGTTGTGCTGGTTGTCTTCTGCGTTGGGTAGAGTAATCATGAATTATCATGATACCATTGAGGTAAGTTGTTACCACTAATTGTACATTTTCTACAAAATGGTAAACACTTAGCTGGAAAACTTTATTATTGTGCATGGATCACAAGGTCGATTGATGAAGAGGAAACTGAAAGCAACAGGGCAAACAGGTTTGTCGTTTATGTTAATGTTACAATGGATATAAAAGGTAAGTGATGGGGCCTAAAAAAGGTTGCGAAAAGAAGAGAGAACAAATAACTGTTTCTCTAGTCTTGTCTAATATGATGAACCTGTATTTTCTTAAAAATTTTGGATAGTCTGAAATGAGTCGCATATGCTCTTTAAGTTTTAACATAATAGTCTCAATTGAGTCACATATAGAAGAGGATTGTTCATTGGAAATTAGGTTCTGGGTGATGATATTTTAATATCAGTAAAGTTAAAAACATTTTTGAGAACCTAAAATGTTAATATTTTAATGAAAAAAGTTCTATTTTTAACTTAAAATATCAGTATGTGTTATTATATTACATTATATTATTAAAATGGATTTGTTATACGAGTTTATTTTTTTACGTCAAACTATCATTTTCTTATGCATGGTTTTGGGTGGGTTAGTCCTTTTGATATATGCTAGTACGTTAAGAAATTTCATATCCCAATCATGACTATACTATAATTATTTCAATGTTAATTTAGGTATCTGTGTGAGATTATAAGTGTATTTTAATCTCTTTTGCTTGTATATTGTGTGAGGAAGTATTACAAAAAAATGTCCATTTTTTTATTAATGATTTTTCAATTTAAAATAATTTAGTTAATTTTTTAAAAAATTGTTAGTTTCATTTGCACCGGAGAGGTGAGAGAAATGTATTATCCTTTCGACTTTTACAAATTACTAATATAATATTGACTATTTGATTGCTTATATCTTATTTTATAAAGATTTTTTTTTAAACTTGGAAGTTGTCATTTTGATTATTGAACTATAACAAATTTATATTTTATGATTAGTAAATGATTGAAGTTAATTTTAATAGATGCTTTTGTTTAGCAATTGATTTTAAATTAATAATTGTAATATTAGTTCTGTAAATGATTTAAAACTAATAACTGTAATATTAGTTTAAAATTGATACTTAATTTCGATTTTATAAGATTGGTTTCAAGCCTAAAAATAAACTGTGATATGTGAATTCTAAAATAAGTTTTTTTCAATTATCAACTAATTTTTGTACGTGGATAAATTTACCGATAAGTTATTTCATCAATAACTTATCCATATAGGTTCGTATGTAAATTCATTTTTGATATCTTTACCTTCTATAATGAGATACTTTATTTAATATATTACTTTGAACCACCTATAATAGCTGTAAGCTAAAGATAGAGATAGAGTTGTATTATTTATTTTACTGCTTCAGTAATTATTTATTCACTAGTAGTCACCTGAATCTACCACTTAATTATATTTTTTGTCTAAATTCAATGGAAGTTTTTTTTAAGTCAAGATTTACAATATGGCGGAATTACCTTTTTTATTAATTTTATATTCAGAGAAGTTGACTTAATATATTGTTTAGAAATCAAGTATCAACTGAATTAGTGATAAGTCTTACATACCTTAAAGTATATAACTTATTGATCGTGGATGGAACTTGTTCACTTTGATTAATTCGTTTTTAATAGTAAAGAGTCATGATGCATTTCAAAATTAATAGTTGAAACACGTGATTTTTTATAGCACATAGTAAAAAAAACGAGAGAAATAGAATTCATTAAGCTAAACATAGAATTGCATGAAGCAGCCCAATTGATTAACATGGTTCAGTAAAAGGGAAATCTCAAAATAAGATGATATTGACACCATATGTTAGAAGGCCAATACCACCATAAATGAGAGAAGTATGGGATCTCAGAGTCTTTTTTGTTTGATAATTTTGCTATTTGTGTATTTTTCAATATAATTGATATAGTTTATCTTTTTATAATAATGGATAGGATTTTATTGAGGTAAAATTATTAAGGTCTACTTTTAAGATTAAGTTTATGAAAAGTTGACAATTTTATCTCAATGTTAAAATCAAGTTATTTTTTTTATAAGAGTTAGAATATTAAATACTCCCATCTAATATTATTATTTATTGCTGATATAGAAAAAAAGACATAATAATAAAATAGTATTCAATGAAAGAAAGACCATTTTTAATTAGCTATGCTTCAATGGAATATACCAGCTCTTGAAAAAACCATTATCCTCTCCATACCCAAAATTTTCCTCTTCTACCCACAAAATCAAATTCAACAAAGGAGCCAACGCATGCTCTACATGGTTGAGAGAGACCTTTCGAAAATGAAACATGGTACGCAACAAACGTTATCCTTTAGAATAAATTACGTTAATATCCCTTAATACTTTTTTGGGTGGAATATATTACTCTTCTTTTTTAGTCACAATACTCATTTGTATGGATATACACATTTTCCTATATTTTAAACAATTAAAAGAGATAATATAATTTATAAAGGATGTCAATATAATATTGTAATTAAGAAAAATTTTATAAGTTACGAAAAAAAATCACAGAAAATGGAAAAATATAATTTATCATAAAAGTACTCTTCCTATGAGTATAGTATGAAAGATACGAATGTGAGATAAGTTGAAAAGTAGAAAGAGGTGGAACGGATGCATCTTTTTTGTTTGGTTAATAGTTTAGTTTCTTTTCAAGTTGGTGAACTTTTTAGTATTATCACTAGGTGTTCTATCTTTTTTGTTTTCGTTTTTTTTTTTGTAAAGTGGTGTTGCTTTGTAGTCATTTTTTGTTTTTTTATTTTGTAAAAGGGTTGGTGCACCCCTTAAGTACTCCTTTTTATTCATTTTATTTTTGGCTGTTAAAAAAAAAGGTGGAATAATTAAAGGAAATGGATATTGAGGATGAGCATTGATTGAAGAAGTAATAGGCATAGTAAAAAAGAGGGAATGAATAGAGACATAAGACATTTCTTTTACAAACTAAAAATAGATAAAAAGATTTCAGTAATAGTAAAAAAATAGATGAAATACCCAAAAAGGAGGGTTAAATTCTCTATTAAAAAGTTTTGCAATATTTTACAATATTAGCATCTAATTAAGACAATCAAACTAAATTTTAAGTGGATAGACTCCATGTTAAAATATTTTTGCAAATTTATTTCAAAAGACTCATTTTTAATCTAAGAGTAAAGAAATATTTATATTTGATGTTGTTATATTGGTTCGTTTATTAACTAAAATTATTCTTGATTAAGTTCTATTAGACAGACTATCATTACAAATATAAGAGAGTATTATTTGGATTCCAATAATTCTTAATTAAAATTGAGTATTTTTTAGATTACAATCACTCTTGACAAAAATAGAGTATTGTTTCAATTACAGTTCTTCCTTACTAAAACTATTGGTTTCAAGAAAATATGATTAAACAATCATAGGGTTGTTAGAAGTGTTTTGCATGCTTAAGATTTTAAAATTATAGAAATTTGTAGAATCATCAATTCGTCTTTTTTTTCTCTTTAAATGTTTCTTTCATAAAAAGAGAGGTGAAAGAAAGAGCCTTTACAATTTCATTAATAACCATTGTGAGTAAAGTTGTTTGTTCTTCATCTGTTCTTGTCAGTAAAGTTAAATGTTCTATATGCAATATTGAATTCATACTTTATTTAAAGAAACATTTTGATACTTAACATAACTTATTAGGCTCAAGTCAGATTACTTTTATTTCAATTAGAATAAAACAATAAGACTATATAGAGATAACATTCTTTCTAAGAGGTTATTGACATAAAATAACTTTAATACACACTTTTTAAAAGATCTTCTTATATTGACAGTTCTTATAATATCCTTTTAATGACAATTCTTATAATATCCTTTTATGGTTAAATGAAAAAACATTATCTTCAAAAACTTAATATAAGCATATCTATATTAAGGTTGTATTATATATAATGATTTTTTTTCTTGCTTTGTTTGCAAACTTTTTTGTTTTGTTTTCTATGTTCATATAAAAATGATTATTTAGTATATATTAATGTGGTTGTAAATATATTATAACAACCTTCGTAAACCTTTCACATTATTTAGTATCTCTTTTATTATATCTATTTATTGTTGTTTGGTGGTAAAAGAAAAAAAAAACTCTTTCCTAAAATAATTAATAATTAGATGGATTGATCAGCTAAATTTAGGTGATTGATTGTAAAAAGGAAACTTAAAAATAATTTTTTAATGTCATTCTAATTATAATGATACACAAAAATGGAGGATGTAACATTCAATTCATTTCTCTTATAATTGATTTTACTAGTGATACTTTCCATTTATATTATCTAAGATGTAACGGGTGATTATAATAGATTATAATTGTAGAGAATAATTGAAATAGTCATGATAAATGTTGATAAGATGATAGGTGAAGAATTAAAGATTTACAGTTCAAAATGACACGAAAATAAATGATAATAACATGTAAGTGTATTGTTTTGTACTTTAAAATTTACTACATATTATAAATACATTTGAGTCAATCGTTTTTATGTTTCGAACTAAAATACTAATTCTATAAAAGTATCAGTAAGCTTTATGATTGCAAGTGTATTTTCAATCTTTTAATGTGGCCTATTGAATGCTTTGAGGCACGGTACTTTCAACCTTGTTGTTCATTACCATATCATAATGTTGAGCCTTTGATTAGTTATTTTTGCTTGCGTCCATGTTATTTGGATCAGCTGACAGATGCTACTCATCAATTTCAACATTCAATAATTAACGTAATTATAAAGGCATAACCATCTCTCAAACTCAATCACTCTCACCGTAAATCCCAAACAAAAATGGCGCAAAAAGAAGCCATTGAAGAAGCTCAGAGAAAGCTTCGATCCAAGTTCCTTGAAGTCCTTCGTAGCAGACGACAAAAAGAAAGTATAACAATCAAAATTCACTAGTTAACTTTCACAATCTCGCTAGTTATTGCGCAACGATTCGTTTAATTGAATCCCGTTCTTATGTGTAATGCTTCAGCTCCGGCCTGGGTCCGATGTCCGACGCCAGAGGAGAATACTTTGCGTCATAACTATTCTCCAACGAAGGAAGAGGTATTGTCACTGTTGACATTTGTAGCGTCTTTTGCTTGTTTTTATTTATTTATTTATTTATTTATTAATTTTCAATGTCTACCTAATCGACTTGTTCAATCGCCTGAAAATTATAGATCGAGATCAGGAGGAGAAAATGTTCATGATTCCGATGAATGTAGGTGACTGACTAATCGATTCGATTTCTCCAGGGTTGAATTTTGAATGATATTTTTGTTATTCTGATTTGATTTTGTGCTTGAGAGATAAACTCATTGATTTTGTGCTTCAGGAGTACTACGACGGCAATCCATATGTAGGTGACTAATTAATTCGATTTCTTCGGAGTTGAATTTTGAATCGTTATTCTGATTTGATTTTTTGCTTGAGAGATAAACTCGTTGATTCGGATTTCAGGAACTTTTCTGGTGGAATAATAGCAAAACACCGCTAACGGCGTTGATTTTGAACAAAGACAAAGAGTCCTTGCGTCCATTGCTAAAGGTTTCGTCCCATTCCATCGGTCACTTCTCATTTGCATTTGTATTATAAATTTATTATCATCTCTGATTTTGTGCTTTTGTTTTTCTTCTTCTTCTTTTAGGCGTATGTTTCTCGGGGATATGTAGCAATTTCCATGGATGCTAGTCACCATGGAGATGTTGCCATGACACCAGTAGACGCCTTTCGAAATGTAAGTGGTTATAAACAAAAAAATATATTTTTTACAGTTGTGTGTTTGCTCCAGGGTATCAAAGGAGGTTGTTTACTCTTCTTACAGAGATAATAAACACGCAGAGAAACTTTCCTTTTCTGATGAATTAGGTATATGATTGATTTTAATATTTTATTATAATTTCCTTTTTTAAACAAATAATTAAAACAATAAACTAAATATAAATTTATATTTTTAAATTTTATAATTTTTTCTATTTTAATTTTTAACTCTACTTTTTACTAAAATATTATTATATTTTTTAATTTAAAATCATTTTAATTTTTTTTGTATTTTTAAAACTTATTTTTCTATATTAAACTATTTTATAATTTTTTTGTTTTATTACATTAATCAAACTATCTGACTTTCTACTCAAATCTATTCATTTTTTTCATTCCAAATAAATTTACTGTTTACTCTTTGTCCTTCTTTTTTTTTTTTTTCACTTTTCCACACTCATATGAATCCAAATAAAATCTTAAAACAACACTTAATTAACCAACTTCTTTATTTATAAGGGTGAAAACTTATCAACTTTTCTTTTAAGATAATAATAAATAAAATAAATAAAGATTAACTATTATAATAATTATTAAAATGAAAAGGTATTAATATAACTTATATTAAAATTATAAAAAATATGTTAATTTAAAAAGTTAAAACAATTTATTGTGGGTAATATTTTATAAATAGTAAAATTAATTGAGTTTAAAAGAGTTAAAAAGTGTATATGTAAACTCGTTATAAAACATAAAAAGATAAAATAGTAAAATATTATGTAAAAATAATTAGAATTTTTTTATTAATAATATAAAGAATAATAATAAAAAAATTATTTTTTATATTTATCATATAGATAAAGAAAGTTGTTAAGTGTACATGTTATTTTCAAAAATAGTTGTCAATATCATCACCACTTTGATTGGTTTACTTCTTACTTTGCTCTGCCTTTTAGGTTCGGAGCCCTGATAAATAAAGTAATTTTATTTATTATGGAAAAGTTTTAGCATGAACTCATATTTTAAAATTTAAATGCCTTGTTTGAAACAACAAATTTTAGGAATTGATTTGCTTTTGAAATAATTTTGATTTTATGTTGTGCAACTCTAATGTTCTTAATGTGATTGTTATTCGGTTTAAAAATATTTAACTATGCTACTCTTGTTATGTTTACGTTTAAAGTGATGGTAATAAAGTAATTTCACAAAATAGGAATATGAAGTTACAACATAGAATTTGGTTTTTATATTAATTCAAATAACTTTTTAAATGAGTTCCAAACATAATAGTTGGATTACTACTTCAAATGGAATTCGTATTCAGTGATTCTGAATGGATAATTTGCCTTGAAAATAATGGTTAAGCTTTAGAAGAACTAATTTGTCTAAAAAGATACTGTTTTTTTTTGGTTGTGTTATCCTTAGGGAGAGAAATGGACTCTCTTTTTCTTACATATTTACCCAAGATCGCTCTGGAGGTTAAAATAAGTTATCTGCATAAAATTCAAAACTGACCATGTTTTCTTTTACTTGTTTTGGCTGCAATCTACCCTAAAAATACTCAGGGACTTCTTTATTCCTGGAATACGGGTCACAAGATGCCATTCATATATGACACGGTAATTTCTTATTGACTTTAATGATGTCAGGATAACATTATTAAAATTATTGTTTTGTATTGGTTAGTTTGAGATTGGTTAATAATTATTATATTACACTTATTAGTTTGTGATTGGATTATACTGTATAAAACTGTTTCTAATTATTATATTAACCTATTTTCTTATTGTTTATCAATCAACTTACCATTTTGGACGTGATATTGATATGTTTACATCCTTCAAAATTTTTACAATCATCTACAACTAATTTTATTAATTTTTTTAATTTAAATTTTAAGTAATAATTTAGTTTAATATTTTATTATTATTTAAAGTTGTTAAATGGTTGTAATATAGAATTTAGATTGTGAAAATACTTTTTTCTTTACCATTTAATTAAGAACTTCAGTAAAAGTTTTTGGGTCATTCTTTTTCAGAGATATAGTTAAAAATGCAGTCACTTTATTAAAATTTTCTGAGCCACTCTTTTTCTTTTTCTGGAATGTAAAAATGATATGGCGAAATGAAAATTAAATATTTTAAGAACACAGGAGATTGGAATTAGATTTTGTAGTCTAAGAGTATCTCAAAAGTCACGTATGTCTGTTTTTCTTTATATAATTTTTTTTCTTTTGGTTTGGGCTTGTGTTGAGTGTTTTTTCAGAGATCCTTTTTTTCAATTGGATTAATTCAAGAAGTATTCGGTTGTGACTATCATAACATCATGCTGACGGGTTATTGGTCCAAAATATGTCTTTAAATTATTCAACCTAGTTATAAAGTCCTTATTTATTTTTTTTTTTTTCATAAAACTGAAGTGTACTTGCATTTATCAACACACTTTATCCTAAGCTTATGATTTGTTCGGTTCAGAAATAATGGTGTATTATTCTGTGTTCTGGCAGGTCTATGCCTTGACTAAATTGGCAGATTATCTAACAAAAAGAGAGGATATAGACCCTTCTAGAATAGGAATCACAGGAATAGACCTTGGAGGTTGGTTGAGAGATGTTGAAAGGAATATGTTAGACGACATGTTCCATATGATTCATCACTTGCATAATTCTTTCACGCAGGAATGCATGCATGGTTTGCTGCAGTTGCTGATCCTCGCTACGCTGTGGTTGTTCCTCTGATTGGCGTTCTGGTGACACCGAATGAATGATTGAATGGAGCTTTTGTTTGATGAAATGTGTTTCTGAAGCAACTACTTCAAAACTTATGTGCTATATATTGCAGGGATTTCGATGGGTCATAGACAACGATAAATGGAAGGATCAATGTACTGTTATGAAGCAGTTGTTCGAAGGTATGATAATGTTCTTAAAATTTTGATTGGATGACAAAGTGATTTGAACAACAATGTGAATTAATGTTAAATATGATTGAAAAATAAGAACAAGGCGAAAGTGAAAAGAAAAAGAAGAAAACTCATTATTATATTCTACACTTCTAAGTAGAGTAAAGGACTATATAAATGAAAACAATACAAAAGAATAAAAATCGATAGTAACAAAAAACAAAATAAAATCAATTTCATCACGTAGAAGTTGTCTATAGACAAGACAATATCGGTAAACGATAAAATGTAACTGTCCAAAGACAATCTTTGATAGACGGCTTGTTACTAATGTCTCTATTTTGAGTGTTCCCGCAAGTTGGAAATGTATGTTAAGCATGTCCAACTTGGCCCATAGGCTATTGAATCATAAAAGAGTTAAAGCTTTAGCGATCAAAGGCAAGAGAATGAAGTTTTATCAACCCAACATTTAGCTTTTCCCGAATGATGTGGCAGTCAAATATCAATATATTTGATTGTTCATGGAAGACTTGATTAGAAGCAATATAGTAGTAGGTTGAGTAAGATGGATGCAAAAGTCATCTAGAAAATAGGTAAGTCACTGTATCTCATAAGTGGTAGAAGCTAAAGTCTTCTATTCATCTCAACAAGATTCTTGGAAACAATAGTTTACTTCTTGAAGTGCCAACCAATGAGATAATTTGCAAAGTAGATGATATATCTAATAATAAATCAGCGAGTATCAGAGTAAGAAGTCTAGTCAGAGTCGCTAAAAACTTTTAAATAAGTGTTGTTGTGTCTATCGAAAAAGATTCCTTTGTGAGTTGTAAGCTTTAGGTAACAAAGGATATGTTGAGCTACATTATGATGATTATTAGTTGAAGTATTAACATATTAGCTGAGACTATGGACGACATACGTGATTTCATGACGTGTATTAGTCAAATAGACGACCAATGTGACATTTATAAGGGTCAAATCAGGTAAAGGTTCGCTTTCATCATGAGAAACATTAGTAGAATAATCCATGGGTGTTGAGACGGGAGCTAAAGCAAGGATGTTGTTACTATTGCCAAAAATGTCAAGAGTATATTTGCTTTGAGAGATGTATTCCTTTATTGTTTCTAACAACTTCAAAAGTAAGGAAATAAGTGATCACCCAAATTTTTAACTTTCAAAGCTTTATTCAATTGAGAAGTGATGTTGGATATTTCATCAATATTGTTTCCGGCCACGATGATATCTACATAAATGAGGAGAAAGGTAGTTGTGTTAGAACCTATAAACTTAAAAAGATGAGAATAATCTACAAAAGACTGTTTATAATTTTTAGAAGTAAGAAATATAAAAAGTTTTAGATACTATTATCTATTGGATTATTTAAGGCCATAAAGGGATTTATGAAAACAACAAACCTGGTTTCAAGATTTACGTGATATTTCGAGAGGAAGTTGCATGTATACTTCTTCATGCAAATTTCCATGGAGAAAAGTGTTATTAACATCTAATTGTTTCAAATGTCTATTATAGATAACAGCTAAGGAAAGCATTAAGTGTAAAATATAGTTAATTTTGCTACAGGGGAAAAAGTATCAGTGTAATCAAGTCCTCTAATTAAGTGTAGCATTTTACAAGAAGTCTGGTCTTATACTTATCAATGGAACCAGTAGAATCATATTTTACCTTATAAATTCATTTACAACCAATAACAGTTGTATGGGGAGGAAGGTTAGTTAATTCGTCCATGTTTGGTTAGTGCTAAAGCTTGTATTTCATTGTGTATAGTGCTAATCCAGTGTTCACTTTTAGATGCTTTAGTATATGAGGTAAATTTTGTTGTGAGTGGCATCAATTGTCTCGTGGAAGAGGTCTGGTAAGCCAAGTCACAATGGAATTATGACGCTTAACCCGTTATGTTCTTAAGTAAAAAAAAATTGCACCCTAACTATCAACTTTTGGCCTAGTGGTAAGCATACAATCCAAAAATTGGTATTAAAGCCAAGGTTATGAGTTCAATTCCCAATAGGACAGTTGTTGAAAGAGAGATTGTTGCATATGACATCAATTGTCTAATGGTAGGAGTCAGGTGGATCAAGTCACAATCAAATTGTGACATTTAGACTGTTATGCTCTTAAATAGAAAGAAACTTTTGGGCTAGAGGTTCTAATAGGAACAAAATCAACATCAATACTCATGATTATTCTTTTGAAAGATGAAAACAATTTGTCATTGGAGATATAGTTTGCATTACCTAGTTCTGGTGTTAGAATCGGCGAAGGCAACATGATAGACTTTGAGATATGTAGGCAATTGTCTAGTCTTAGTAGTTCTTCTAAGAGTAAGAGAATTAATATTATAAAAAGTATCAAGATCATCAAAATTTTGAGAAATATCATTATTATCTGTATTAACATCATTAACTATAGTATCATCATACAAATCAAAGATGATAGGCAAGGAAGGTGGAGACATGTATTCATCATCAGAATCTTTAGTTTTGGGAAAATTATTCTCATAAAAGATGACATTAAGAGAAACATTAACGTTATCAATTTTAAGATTATAAATAACATATCTTTTTTGGTTAGCTTCAAACTCAAGGAAAATACCTAGATCAACACAGTTATCAATATTCCTTTGTATGAACAACAAGAGTGCTTATATAAGAAAAGCAACCAAAAACACAAAGATTGCTCAGGTTAAAGGATTTACCATAAAATTTTTCATAAGGAGAACTATTATTTAAATAAGGAGTAGGAATGAAATTTATCAAATAAACATGTTTTAGAGCAAAGCACCAAGAATTGGAAGAAACATTAAAATGAAACAAGAAAACACAAGTGACATTTAATATAAGTTGTTGTTTTCTTTCAACAATTCTATTTTCGTTGAGACACAATTGGTTTGATGAATAATATCCTTAGAATCAAAGTATTTCTTTTTTAAGAAATTCTAAATTATTGTCAAATCTAATAATGTTAACATGTTTGTCAAACTTTTTTTCCACATATGATATAAAATTCATTAGTAAATTTCTGGTTTTATTTTTATTTTGCATAAGACGAATCAAAGTAAAGTGATTACAATCATCCACATTATAAGAAAATACATAGGACCGTGAAAACAAACATTGGGACTAGTTTCCCAAATATCAATATGCAACAAAACAAAGGGAACAACGATATGAGAATCACTCATATAAAAAGGAAAGTGTTTTTGTTTAACTAAGTGACAAGCATTACAAGGTTGATTTGTGTCAAGATAAATATACAAACGTTATTGTTTCATAACAAATAAACAATCATCAGATAAGTGTTTTAGTCTAGCATGTCAAAAATCAATTCTTATATATTATTTGTTTATTTAACATTAGATGTATTGATAGAACAATTTTGAACACCAGAAGTATTGAGAATTTGTAAATCAAAAACTTTAATTAAACCAATCTTCCCTTTAGTTTTCCTATCCTAAATAATACAAGAATTATCAGAGAAAATATTATCATAATTTAAAGCAGCTGTCAATCTAGAAAGAGAAATAAAATTGTAAATAAATGAAAGTAAGAGATCATCATTAAACTTTATTATACTAATATGAGTATTATAAACTCTTTATTTGGAAGATCGATTTTAATGAGTTTAATTGTTTTGTATAAAGAAATTAGAAAGAGAAGATGAGACGTGATAAATAGCTCCACAATCAATAATTTAAGAACTTAAATTTTTTGTAGATTTGAAAAAGTTCTTACATGTATTTACAGTACCTTTTAAATTAGGAATTTTTGTTAAACAAAAGACAAAAGAATCAATTTGATTGGCCTGAGATGCACTAGTAGAGTAGAGTTATATGAAACAATCTTGGGAATTAAAGACATCAATGTCTAATATTGCTCTTGTAAAAGGCGAAAATCTTGATTCTTAGGAGTAGATGAATGACTAATGTTGCCCTTATTTTCATGCTTGACCTCAATACTATTGACAACATTATTCTTATCATTATTAAACTTGTAGCAGGGTTAAAATCCATGCTTGCTATAGTAGAAGTTTATAGTATGATCAAGTTTGCCACAATTTATGCACATCTTCTTATTATTCTTGTAATTATTGTTGTTATAATTTGGAGGAAAACCATGTTTGTGGTAGCGTGTATTTTTCGTATATCTATTCTTTCCATAATGAATATAAAAATAAGTAGAGTCAATAGTCACATTGATTCTTAGTTACAAAATTTGGTAATGATATTATTTCCTTGAATTTGTCTTTCTCGTTTGGACATATAAGAGAAAATCTTTGTGATGGAAAAAATAGGGTCTCTGAAAAGACACAAGACTTAACATTACTACACTTGTCATCTTTTCTGTGATTTATTATTATTAGAACATCATAAGTACATCTTGTAAGATATACGTATACCATCAAGTTTATTTTTAGTACTCAAGATTGTCATCAGATAATGACTCCAAGAATAATAATTAATGGCATCAAGCACAGAGGGATAAGGATAATGGCTGAATTCTTATTAGAATAAAGTAAAGATAACTATGAATGAAAAGATTCTACAAATAAAAAGGCGCGTTAGAATTCTCATTAGGATAGAAGTGAAGATAATAATGAATAAGAATAAAGCAAAAGCGCATAGGAAAAAGAAAAATACACAAAAATGGTCTATAGATGATGGGCAGAATAAGTATCTATAATACCGTCTATAGATGATATTCGTTAGATAACTTGTTACTAAAGTTAGGAAATGTGAAATGAGTTTTTGAAATTTCTTTAGTGTTTTACGTGCTTTCCCATCTTTAATTTAGTTACTGTATTTCATTTTGGACTAATATGTACCTGCGAGTGTACATATGAAGCGCATTTGTATGATTTCATAGGGAACATCTAATAAATTCTTAAAATTGATAAGGTCTTTTACAGTTGGCTATTTAAAATAGATTGGCTACGGAATAAATTTAACGGTGGTCCGTTCGGGGACATCTAATAAAATTACATGCTGAAACAACAGTGTTTCAGTAAGACCTAGAAGGGAAGGTAACAGTGTATAACTGAACATATATTCTGAAAGGTACTTTGGTATTGACATCCCCTAATGTCTTGGGTTCTTGGATGCAGTGGCTCGTCATAATTTGGGTAAAAGTGCTATGGACAAAGAAACACTGGAGAAGGTCAGCCGAGTTTTTATGAGATCAATTCCGATTCTGTTTCCAAATGAATTGCTTTATGCTTTGATTTATTGCTTTAACAGAACGTTCTTGAGAATGCTTGCCACCATGATACGTATCCCATTATTTGTAGTTATTCACCCACCGCCACAATTTCCATCTAGAGCTTTGTTTTTGTTATTTTAAACTGATCACATAATTTTTCATTTCTGATCAGGCATGGGACCGACTTGCTCCTGGTTTAGCTTCCGAATTTGATTCACCCTATTCAATTCCAGCTATAGCGCCACGTCCATTGCTTATTATTAATGGTAACATTTTCATTTTAACCAGGCTACCTTATTCATACACAACTTCATGCATTGACAATTCAGCCACACTGCTGCAACTTAAGGATTGTGCTTTTAGATATATGTATGTATATATGTGTGTATATGTGTGAGTAAATAACATCTCAGATCTTTGCATCCATCCGTATTTCTTTAGTCAATTTAATTATTTTGTTCATTTAGATTTTGTGAATATTTTAAAATTAACTTGTAATTGAAGCATTTGCTTGGGTTTTCGGAACTCTAGGAGAGGAAGATCCTGAGTGTCCCATTGCAAGCTTGGAAGTTACAAAGGCAAAGGCTAGGGAGGCATACGAAGCGTTTCAGTGTTTAGATAATTTTAAGGTATGAACTGGCGTTTGTTGGCCAATTCGGTAAGGATTATACATTCTAATACTATCTTCCCTTATCAGTTTATTAAGAATGGGTTTGACAATTGGTTGCAACCTGCAATTTTCTGATTTAAACCGCACAAGTTTATAAAAGAGTCTCTCATAATGAAAGGAAGATGTAGATTTAGTTCCAACTTAAGTTTACAAAAACTTACTTGCAGGGTGATATTTGCTTTTTCTTTTCTCTGAGATCAGATAATCTTGGGCAATCCGACAAAGGCATCTTATTCCTAATACACCTTGTTAAAACAAATTATAGGCACTCACTTCATGCCAATCACAATTTTCTTATATCATCTCCTGGTTTTCAAAATATAAAAAGTAAATTTTGGAAAGCTTATTCTAAAATGAACAAAAGACGGTTAAGAAATTTAAAGAAGTATAAGAAGAAAAAGCCTTGGTTCTGATACTTCTTAAGAATGTGGTTATGAGAACTCAGTGGGGGTGTTTGGTTGGTTGGGGATTCTGTTTGGAAATATGTAGTTGGAGGGAAAGAAAGAAAAATGTTTTAATTCTGTATTGATGGGTGTTACTAATTGGCTTCTTTTTTTTGTCGAAGTTTATAATTTGTAGCTTTACATGCAGTTTATTGCAGAACCTGGAGTTGGACACCAATTAACCAAATTTCAAGTGAAGGAAGCGTCTGATTGGTTTGATAAGTTTTTAAAGCCTTAGCCAGTGCCCTCAGACGTGTTCATAAATTATAAATCAACTTACTCTGGCTCATTACCTCATCCCATTGTCTTTCTGTGATTATATCTGTCATGACATAAACAAACCAGAATGCTTTTTCCCTGTCGAATATATCTTCTAGTTCAAGACAATGCTAATGGCTATAAAATGTTGCACCTATGTTCGATCCTTCTTCGTACCTAAAGAGAAATTATTCTTATACCCCATTTTGCTAGGAAAATTTATCTCTCCTTGTGATTCAGGATAAATTAGATGAATCAGAATCATTATGGTTTCAATCAATTTTATAAGATTAGTTCTGTTAATTATAATTTTTAAGCGCTATCGAAAGTGGAATACGCTGATTAATACCATTAGGGCAAAAAAAATTAAATTAAGATAATTAGATTTTTTAGAGGCTTAATTCAATTAATTAATTTTTTATTTAATACAAATAAGGTAATTGTATATATTATTTAAATTTTACAGTCAATAATTTATTTTAATATTGTACTTTTATTAAAAAAAGTATATTTTTACTTAAAGCTTATAACTTACTTTTATATCTTAATTTTCATATCGAAATGTTAAATCGTTATAAAATAAATTTTATGTATAAGGAATAAAGGTTTTATAATAAACTAATTTTTGAAATAATAACTATATAAACTAAAATTATATGTAATATAAAAAAATAGCCATTATTATTTTTTGTCTATTCTTATACAATTTAAAATTTATAAAACAACTATCTTAAAAAATGTTTTAAATTCTTATAATATTGACCTATTTTATTTTAGTATAGCAGATCTTATTACTTTTAAATCTTTGATTTCTTTTGTTATCTTTTAGTTTATATTATTAAATTTAATATTAAATGTATAAAATATTAATTAGAATAGTTAAATTATTTTTAGTGCACTATCTTAATAAATAGTATTACTTGTCATCTTAACTATATTAGTTAATATTTTTATTTTAACGTTAAACTAATCATAGTTAAAAAGAATGATTAAAAATGTCAGATATTAAAAAAGAATATATTTCTAGGAAATAAAAGCAGATAAATTAATATTTTTCGGAATTAAAAACATATTTGAATTTTGAATATTATATTTTTGTGACGATATATTTTTTATCACAAACTCGTAAATCAATTAAGCTTTTAATTTAAAAAAATTCAAATACATTTCTTAATTTTAATATGAAATGATTTTATCTTAATCGTCTTTTCCAGTCTTTCCTATCATACGTTCAACAAACTAAGTTATTTCCTCCTCTCTTTATATGACTCTAAAACCTATAATCATGAAACTAGAAAAATAAAATCATAAATGATCATACGAAACTATTCAATTAAATAAAATATTGTTAGTTATTTTTAAATACATCCACTCTGTTGCTTTGAAAAAAAAAAAACATTCACAAAAAGGGTAAGGCGGTAAGGAAAGCCGTTTCTATTAAGAAAATATTTCAAAGCCCCTCCACATACTAATTAAACGTAATTCCGCTAATTCAGTATAGTCCAAGTGCTTTTAAGATGCTCAGGACTCCAATTATTCCAATTGCAATCAGGTTATAATTACTTGGGAATCAAACTATGGAATGAAAGTTCAAAATGAGGCTTCATAAAACTGATGCAATAAAGGTATTATTGGAATAAATTTGAGCTCAATTTCGGAATGAATCCAGATATGCGAAGTCACGGATACACTCTGTACAAGTCTCTACTACTACTTTAACACACATCATCAACACAATCAATATCATGTCTTAAAATGTATACATTTAAAACAAATCGATATTATACCAAAGAACTGCTTATCTACTGCTAAATTGTACCTAGACAAACATGGGAAACAAGTTATCTAAAATCATTCAGCCTTTCTTTGGCATTGCTGCAAGTCTTGTGTACATTCTTGCCATGGATTGGTAGCCTCTAACATCGCCTGAACGCAGAAGATTGCCTGTAACAACAACAAGAATTAAGTGACAGAAAAAAATATCACTTTTCATCCTGGTCAACACCATTACATGTTTTTCATCCTCGCCTTTGTTAGTATTAGATGGAAAAAAAAGGAATGAAGGCATAGTTTTGGACTGAGCTGACAGCATAAGGATTTGAAGTTCTTTAATAAATCCTTCAATTTCCCAACAAATACCAAACTGCTATTGTAGGAAGTTTTTAATCAACAACAAAAGTCTAGAGATATACATGTAAATTCACACATCACATGCAATTAAAGACAACAAATGAAACATCAGATTCTGGTGCACCAACTTCTCATCCATTCTCTCAAGCACAATTGACTGTATAAAAAAGTGCTGGTGCATTTTTTCAATCCTCAAATTCAATTTCAATTTGGTCCCATAATAAAGTACACTAAAAGAGAGTATCAAATGAATTGAAGTTTTGCATTTCTCTCTTGTCGTTTGTGAAAGAAGTAGGAGAAAAACTTTCTTTTGAATCCACACAAGAGACAAATGAGAACAATATAAAGTGGAGAAAGTTTGTCAACCTGAATCACAATTCAGTGGGCTGTCAGGTTCTGGATGGGCCATCAAAGCAATTATAGCCCTACAGACAGATTGAAGTGTCCAAGCTGGGCTCCAAGCATTTTTCAAGATATCTAGACAAATCTCCCCAGTCTGGAAAATTTACTAGATGTTTAACCAATTGTCATGAAGAAATGTTAAGAATATCAAATCCAACAGAAAAAAAATGTATCCACTGACTTATAAAGAACAGAAGAAAAAGAATAATAGGCCAGGCAGTTAAAATCAAATCAAAGGCTTTCATTTTCCAATTAGTTGTGAAACTGAAAAGGGTTTAGTTAATAGTATGCATTAAGTTTCTTTAACTTATCAGCTTCCCATATTGGTGTTTCCATCATTGAGAACGGAACTAAACCATCTGAGACCAAGTACAAACACTCATCATTTATAAACATCACATAATATCACTAAAGTGTGAAATGGAATTGGAGCTTGGATTTGGAATTATGACATTTCGAAGTTCATCTAGAATTAGAACTACAATTCTAAAGTTCAACTCCATGGAATTCTAATATAATTAAAGCAAACATTTCTCTGCTTCTAACCTCTACCCTCTAAATTACAATTCCTAAATTCATTATCACTATTCAGCTGTTCCCGCTGTCTATGTTGCTCCAGCTACCACCCATCAATGTCATCACCACCCCTACCACCAATCGCTGCCACTGCCACCCCACTCCCTCCAATTGCTGCCATGGTGCCACACTCAATCATTGTTGTTGTCATTGGCATTACCACTACCATCAATGATTTCTACTGTCACCCCCACCACCTCTGGTTGTCAACATTGTTATAGTCATTGCTACCACCACCTCTGGTTGTCAACATTGTTATAGTCATTGCTACCACCACCATCCCCCATCCCCATTGAAAACTACTGCCACTCCTAACATCACTGATAACCACTGTTGTCACATCAATTACTACCACCACTCCTATAGTTATTGCTACCCTCTTACCTCCACCGTCATACTCTTACCAATAACCACCCCTAATTAAAAAGATATGACTAAAAATGGAATTGAAATTAAACATAGAATTATAATTCTAATCTCTTACACATTCCAAACATGGGAATATAACTTGAAACCAATCATAAAAGGAATTATAATTCCTAACCAATCAGAATAGGAATTGGAATTACAATTTTGCATGCAATTCAAATTCGGTTCACCAAACTAATCCATAAATAACTTTAAGTCAATGATAAATTCAGAAACCATTCACCAGTGAAAATTGTGAAAAAATTAGGATAATGCAATTCTCCTCAAAAATCATAGTCGCTATTTCATAAGTGAAAAGTACCAGTACAAGAACAACAGATGTACAGACAGATCCATCCTACCTTAAAGTGAACATTTGGATGAAATATTTTTGTCAAAAACCGGACTTGAGGAGGCTGTAGAGGATACTGCTCCGGAACAGAAAAAGCAAGCTGGAACACACCCCCCTCGTAAGGAGTCTCAGAGGGACCCTAATTGTACACAAAACAAACCAAGGAAATGTGAGAATCATCACAAACAGGTCGCAATCAACAAAGTCCTGGTCACTACTCAGCATGCCTTGATAAAAGCCGTCCATTTAAAAATGTTAGATTCATCACAGACTAGTTGAATATCAGGATCCACAGTCTTTTCTCGCTGCACCTCATGGTACTCCTTGAACAGCCTTGCTTTCGATGCCTGCACTTAGGACACAAGTCAAAAACTCAAACATCTTATTATTGAAGAATCAACCTTAATACCAATGCAAGCGATGGCATCAAAAGCAAAACCAGGTACAAAACAAGTCACCGCTTTGCAAAGTGAATTCAGAACACCTAATCAGACCAATAAATTTACTCGCAACAATTAAATCCACCACAAACTCTAACCGGAAATCGAAAAACTAAAAACCTAGTTAGGGGAAACGAACCTGCATGCTGAATTGCGAAACCTGGAACACAATTTAGCTACAGTGTTAAGAGATTGATGTATTTGAATATACCTATGTGAACAAATTTGAGAAAGATTTACAAAATCAAGGATCGGAGTATTGTACCGCGTCTCGCGAGTCTTTGGATTTCACAAAAAAAGAAATAGAAAGAATTGTTAAGATTTGTAGATCGGAAATGAATGAAAAGGTAAAATAGAAATCTGCAATGAGCAAACCCTAAAATAATGGACCCCACCAAGAAGATGATAGCTTGTAACACAGTAGGCACCCGCGTTTCTTTCCGTCAAAGAAAAAGATAGATAACCACATGTCCCACTTTAAGAAAATACATTGTAAGAGGTTTTTAGGACTGTTTTGTAATTCTATATAGTTTAAAGAATTGATTTAACAATAAACAGACATTATTATGTAATTAAGTTGTAATATTAAAATTGATTTTAACTTTTTACCTATCTCCTACATTTAAGAACTAATGTTTTTTTTTTTGTGGTTTTTAGTTACAAAATTATAAATAATTTAACTATTGACTAATTATTTATTGGACAAAATTTATATAAAGTTTCATAAATACTATAGATACTTTTGTCCAATCAAATTTAAAATTCTATTTTAGTAATGAGTTTTACTATAAATATTATATATTATTAAGAAAAAGACCTAAATATAATTGAAAAGTAATATCTAAAGTACCTATCTTACTCTATATAAGGTCTCTCTTATAGTTTGAGAAATCTAATTTGTTTAAACAAATCATTTTAGAAGTTTGTTACAAAACACTTTTAACAGACAAGTACGAATATTGTATGATTTTATTTTTCTAATTCTTTTTAGAATTTTACCGAAAAATCATCAAGTAAGTATTTACTCAAAAATAAATAAATGGAAAATTATATAAAAAAATGTTATAATAAAAATTTAAGGAAAAAATAAATAAAGGAATAAAAAATTTCCTCTAGCAAATTAAAAAATTTGAGAGAAACAATAAAAAATGATTTGGTATTATCAGATGATGCATTTCCATTTAATAATAAATTTTAATTCATTTTGTAATTATTAATATATATATATATATATATATATTAATTTCGGTAATATTTTTTTTTAAATTCATACTATGGAATGACAAAACTTAATTATTAGATAAAATCAACATAAGTGAAACTGAATAGAGGGTTTCAATAGTAGGATCATTCTAGGATATCTTAATTTAATTTGTATTATCAGTTCTATTTTAATGTAAGATGTTTATAAAACTCACGTTCTTCTTAACTGTTTTATTTGGTTATTGATAGAAATATATGAGAGAAAAATAATCTAATATCTTTCAAGCAAGCAAGCAACATTTATATAGTATTAAAAATTAATTAAAATATTCTAAATTTTGAACTTAACTATGCTTTCAAGTGACAGTAACTTTAGATTTTGTACTGCTCGGTTACACATTCTTTATTTTATCTATTTTTCTAATATTTTTGAAAAGGATGTCCTATGTCAGAGGTACGCGATCTTATTAGGACTTTAGTAAAAGAAATGCTCATATGGCATGATAGAGTGTTAAATAAAAGTCTGGGTCATTAAAATAAAACAACATTTTCATTTTTTAAATACTATATTTGCATTTAAAAGAAAAATATTGTAAAAGCATGCTAAAAATCTTTAAAATATTAAAGACAGCATAAAATAAAATGAAATAAATTTTAAAAAAAATAAACAAAGACACGTATTTTGTAATGAACTCCTGCACAACCCTACATGTAGAAAATCAATGTGCGAATATTCTAGCTAAAATGGAAACTAACTCCTCGTTAGAGATGGATGTTCTTCTTCAACCGCTAGCATTTTTAATATTATCTCAGCAAATGGATGCCATGAGGAAACTTTTACCTAATGCCTTCTTTTTCCTTTTCTTATCTCTTATAACAAAAAAAGAGGCTTGTAAGTAATGCACCTTATCTATTCTCTTATTATCACACTTAAAAATACTTTGTTTTTCTTCATTTCATTTAGTCGCAAACAATCGCACCGGCTCCCTTCCAGAAAAACCAATGCACTAAAAGGACTCTGACATTCTGTAATTTTAAGCTTTCGAAAATTAGTTTCGAGACATGTTCAAAAATTTAAACTTTCCGAATATTTTAAATAAAGATATTTTTGAGGATGTATGTGTAAATATATAATATGTACATAATTGCCCTCCATTGTACTTTATTGTATTTTTTGCTCTATAACCTTTTAGTTTTTTTATATCTCAAGGCCTAATAGAGATCCTACAGAAAGGAAAAAGTTGAGAACTCATGGGAAAGACTTTTTGCTTTCCTGACTACTGGGGTCCTTTGTCAGATTAATATGATACTATAACATCAATTAGGATAGTAAATTTCTATTCTCCTATTAGTTCTATTACTTGTTAAATCGATGACACTTGAAATGTAGAAATGTAATCTGGTTTAAATTAATTGAGCATGCGAATTTGTTTGCTACAAGTAGAACTAGATCTTTTAGTCCAGTATTTTTCTCTAGAAAAAATGTACATAATCTATTGCCAATTGCCAGACAATCAACACTATGAGACAATAACAAATTAACCAATGTACATATATTATTATATTTATGTAAAAGAAAATGAAAAAATTAAGAAAAAAGAGGAAAAGATTTAGCAAACAAGTGAAAAATGCAAACCCAATTACACTTTTACATGCTACCAGTTCTGTCGGCTGTAGGTTTTGGTTTCACTTTTGCCAAGTTAACAAGATCCCCAAATAAATTATCCTCTGGTTTGGAAGGCTTCCCAGATGGCACATAGGAAGCAGAGGAAACCTGGTAAGAATTTCTCAGAGCACCATCATCTCTCACTGATAAACCATACATTTGCTGCTCAACATATTGAACCCTTGGTTGCTGACCATAGCCATATCCTACGAATTGGTTGCCATACGTCTGTTGAGGATACATGGGATGCATTGGATGTGAAGCCATACCCATATAGGGACTGGCAACACCCTGAATATGCTGCGGGTACAAGCCTGATTGATTACTTTGAACATTGTTGTTGATTGTTGAGATATGGCTAGCATTTGGCTGCATATACATTCCAATAGCCTGGTCATGCCCCGCTGCTTGAGGCCCCTGAGAATGTGCAGCACTTTGTACATGCGTCATAACCACTTGAGTGACTTGCAATGGTTGTGGGTATTGACTGCCTACTACTGGGCTATCATTGTCTGTAGGTTGAGCTTCCCACGGAGGTGGCGGAAATGATCCACCACTTGTTGTACCTGTAAACCAGAAAAAAGTTAAATGATGCAAAATATCTCAAATATGAGAAGCACATATTGTATGCAATGGCATTCTCCCCAATCCAATCAGTCACCAATACAGCAAGCCAGTTGGGAAAGAAAATATTGAAGAGTTATGAATTTGCCATTAACCAACTTAAAAGCAGCAATCAGAGGTCGGAAATCAAAATTAATCACAGCAACTGCTAAAATGAAGAGAATGCATTTGTGAAAGGATTTGAGGCAAACAGGAATTAAAATAAAGAAGCATTAAGTGCACCGTAAACTGGTGAAGGAGGCTGTTGCTGCTGCGCAACCTGACCATTCCAAGAAGGACCGGTGCTCTGCATATAAGGTGATTGTTCATATCGAGGTGACCCCACATTTGGCACACCTCCATTTGGGTAAAACACTCCTTGAGATATGAAAGTCTGCTGCTGTTGAAATTGAGGAGAAAATGGACTAGTTTGGCCGGCAACATTAATTGGCTGGGTATTCACAGAAATAGGTTGATTGCTTCCATTAGAAAACATATCAAAAAGAACAAGGGCATTCTGTTGAGACACAGGGCTGGCTGGCTGCTGTTCGCCTAAGGGAACGAGAGCAAGTGAAGTCTCTGCTTTTGGTGAGTTATAGTCGTCACCACTAAGCAGGTCCACTTTAGGATCAACCTT
>Ga0099824_1000939_pt1 | contig 38745 bp, 20 predicted proteins | sample SiratrowhiteBW_FD_76837 | JGI IMG/M metagenome (GOLD analysis project Ga0099824, IMG submission 76837) | Root nodule microbial communities of legume samples collected from California, USA - Siratro white BW | ecosystem: Host-associated > Plants > Roots > Nodule | place: USA: California... | reverse complement strand
ACCTGAGAATAAGGTTTGAATTGGTTTCAGACGGCTTCTTCCTGCACCTCCGAGTCTTCTCATGACACCTCCAAAATTTTCAAAAATTCCAACACTGCCATTTCAGTTTCGGAATGTGTATTTGGAGATGAGAATATATTATGAGACAACTTATTCTAAAATGCGTTGATTAAGTTCCGGAATTGAACATTCTATAAGTCAATATAAGTATTCCGAAATGAATTTAGGGGGTGAGAATATGTTACAGAATAATTCGTTTCGAAACTTGGACATTTTATAAGCCAATGTTTCAGAATTAGTTGTTCTAGAATAAATTTCCAATGTATTATTATTCCGAAACAGGATGTTCTATAATTCAAAGAACCTATTCTGGAATGACTTGTTTTGAAAGTTAATATATAGTTCCGAAACAATGCATTTCGGAACAGATTTTTTGGATTATGAAACATCCTGTTCCGAAATAATAATTTTTGGAATTGGAGATATAAGGACATTTTTGTCTTTATATTATTATTTTAAGGATAATTTAGACAATTTTAAAAATTATGAGAGTGCCTGAAGAAAGACTTCGAGGTGGAAGAATAAGCAGTCTTGATTTCAAGATCTAATGGGCTGCGCCGAAACATAAGATTGAATTGATGGCCCAAGTTCACTGCTCATATCTTTTTGCCATTTCTTTCTGTACGCTCGTAATTTCCATGTGCACCCGTATGGATGGTTACAAGAACAAACTCCACCCTTATCTTGTGTTGTGTTCCACACTATACAAATTGGAAGACACTTTTAGATTGGAATATTTTTTTGAATAAAAATAAAACTTCTAGTTTGTATAATGCATAATTCGAAAGACACTTCCGGATTATGTAATCCGAAGATACTTTTCTGATTACATAACTCGGAAGTCAAAAAATTTATCAATTATGCAATTCGGTAGATTGTTAAATTACATAATCCAAAAAACTTTTCTTTTATAAAAATATAATTTCCAGAATTTATAATTCAAAAACTATATTTTAATGTAAAAAATAATTTTTGAAATGCATAATTCGAAAATAAAAAATGACTTATATATTTTTTATTTTGGAATATTTTTTATAAAAAATAACTTTTAAATTATGCAATCTGAAATTATTTTTTTACTTCTTAATTATGCAATCTATAAATATTTTTTAATGAAAAAAACTTTTAAATTGTATCATCAAAAAGTTACTTTTAAACTTTCGAATTGTATAACGCAGAAAAAAAAATTCATGCAAAAAATACTTATAGATCATATAATTTAAGAATTATTTTTTCATAAACCAAATTATTTTTTCATATTTATAATGCAGAAGGAAATTATGGAGATACAAAAAGAAATCCTCTATTCTTTTTATAATTATGAAATCTTCCTGGGCCAGCCTATTTGGTAGCACCACAGGCTTTTTACTCTCGTTCTCTACTCTTGTCCTAAGCTAAGAATCTAGGCAATAACGTTTTCTTATAAAAATTAACATTGTCACACATGGTTTGTTTGATGTGTTATATATATCATTGAAGATTTGGAGAGATGAACTCCTTTTAATGATAGATTATTGTATGTTCGATGAGCATTGAAAACATAGAGAATGTACTATTTTCAAACTAGAGTATTTTTAGGGAACAATAAAAAAATAAAAAAATAAAAACTAATACAATTGGAGTAAAGTTTACAAACGGGTGAAGATGCATTTAAGCAGACACATTATTCCTGCACCTCCACAACTTCATCCTGCACCTCCATATTTTTACAAAATTCTAAACATATCCCTATCACATTGTATTATCTAGTATATAACGTATTTTGAAAATTCTAAACCTTCAGAATAGACAATTTTGAAAATTATTTTCGGATCCAGCTTGTAAAATTGTCTTTTTCGAAAATGGTGTTTTTATAAAAAATGACTTCTGAAAAGTATAATTCGAAAATAGCTTCTGGAATTCCTCGTTTTGAAAGTTATTTTTCACGAAAAAATCTCACTCGCATTGGAAGAAGTCGTCATTCCCTATCAATAAAAAATGGGTTAGAAATGAAAGTCTCGACCCATTTTAAGTATACAAACACGAAAGTTTATACAACTAAATTGTTTTTTTTTTCGGCATTTCTTTTGCCACATCCATATATTTCGTCCTGCACATCCATAAATATGTATAAATATGTAAGTTCTCACTTAAAAATTTGGAGGTGGAGAAAGAAATTGCCACTTTTTTGTTTACACTCCTAAACGTCACCTTTATCTGTTTTTTTAACATGTTTGTTATTATTAACGCTATCCTTTTAAAAAAAATTCTTATTTTTTTAATACCTTCAGTATTCTTTAAACATTTGTTTTTTATTATTTATTTTCACTATTATTTGACTTTTGATTTTATACCTCCATTTTTATTATTTATTAAATATTTTATATGTATTTCGATATCAAATTCGTTGACATCATATCATTAGAATTAATTATCGTATTTGTGGTATTGTTTGCTTTAAAACTTTGAATTTCGTCTTAGTTTTATCTTTAATATTACGCCTTGGAGGATTAAGAGAGAAATGTGTATTTAAACACACACACCTTAGTTTAGACTCTAAACGATATGAGACAATTAGGTATATTGGAACAACATGTATTTTATATATTTTTTTTATCGTATCTTTTATTTCTCTATGAAAAAATAATATAATTTCTTAAAATTTCATTAATTATAGATATATTTTATTTTATCAAACTCGATATTAATACTCACGTTTTCCATCAATATATCAAACCAATACACAATATCATGAGTTGAAAAATATTGGCTTTTATTTTTATTAATGTTTTAAATATTGGATTAGGTATTGAACGAGTTAAAACATTAATTTAAGATTTTGAATGGTTTATCTATAATTAAATCGGATCAAAATGATATTAATAAAAAAATTTATAATAATTAAATAATATTATAATATATTTTTTATCAATAGAAAAATAAATTAATAAGAAGAACTAAAGAGTACTTCAACCCTTTTATAAAAGTGACTATTTTAAAACATGATTCTTTACAAATACTAAATAAAGCATAAATTTATAATATAATAGCATTTGATTTTTTTTATAAAATTTAAAATAAAACACATTTAAATTGAAAAATCATCAATATATCAATAATTATAGTTATATATATAGAATAAAAATAATAAATATTCTATATTGATTAAGAAAAGAAATAAAAATAACGAAATACTAATATTTGTAATAACTCGGTTTAAATCGATTTTCCGATTCTTTCACCTCTCTTCAAATGAGTTTTATAATTATTTGAATCAATTATTTAATTGGTTTTCCAATCTAAGAGGTTAGTTCGATTCAATTTTTAAAATAGAGGTTTTTGTTAATAAGTTCTTGTGGGAGTCTCTTGTGTTTAATCATTTGACTTATTTGAAACCTCAAACTATCCAAAGATGTTTATATATATATATATATATAATGAGAATTAAAGTTTCATGGTAAAGTAACTTTTTGGAGTTTCACTTTTATTTTTATTACAACTTTATTTATTTTGTCTTCATTGCAACTAATGTCTAATTTAGTATGCATGAAGGACTCATAACTTATAAAAGGATTTTGATTTAAAAAAGCAAATTAAAACAAAAATGGATCACTTCTCTACAAGAGAGGGTGTGACGGAACCAACAACGTTTTCAGAAGAACAAAGAAGTTTAACTATCAAAGGATGAAAACAAAATAATTCTAATGATTTACAGAACAAAAAAGTTCAACTATCAAAGGAATTGAAAACAAAATAAATCAACAAAAAGTTACAACGTAAAGCATTCTGATGATTTACAGAAGAACAAAAAATAAATAAATAAAAAGGGGATAAAAGAGAAGAGTAATTATAGGTCTTTTTCATATTTAATACTTTTAGTATGACCCAACTGTTTATTGAATTCAAAGGATTATTAGGTCAAATGTTCCCAACTCAAGTTTCAACACAATTAACACAATTATGTGGTTAAACACTTCAATTTCCAATGTAACCAACACCTATATGTTCATTAATCAACTCCTACCTAGAACCAGGGTGTTAAACACACCACAACTTTTATTTAAAAAAAATGAAATGAATTTCAAACCCCGTGTACTAATCCATTCACTCCTTTTCAAGGGTCGACTAATTTAGAGAGAAAAATAGTTACTAATTATTTTGTGTTTTTAAAATTAAGTTTATATTAATTATTTGTGGAAAAACAATATTTATCTTCCTCAGGTTGTGTTAAATGACAGACACACGTCTTATTTAAAATAGACATCCACCTTTTTCATTTAAAAATAACATATTAAATAAAACTTAAATAAAAAGATAATTGAAAATTAAATCCTAAAATATAATTAATGAACTTTTATATGAAAAAAATTGAATGATTTAATTATAAGAAAATTTTACTCATACTTCCTAATGTCTTCTGAGATGAAATTCACAAATTATGAGTATGATCCAAGTAGCACAGAATTTATATTCAATCTTCACCGTGTAAGAAAATTTATAAAGTTAACATAATCACATTATCATCATAAGCAAGATTAGTCTTAAACTTAATAATAGATGAGAGAAACTAAGGACTCAAATTAAAAAAAAAAAATCACTTCACTCATATTATTAATAAAGTAATAAATATACTTTTTTTATTTACATTTATATTCACATTAAAATCATATTTAAAACATAATAATGACTATATAAATTCAATCATACATTTTATAGGTGTTTATTAGTTTAATATTAAAAATGTTTTCTAAAAAATAATGAAGGTAGCAAACCTAAATGACTGCTTGAACCATATATAAAGTAATAAGAACAAGGTGTTCATGAGAAACAGAAGATGAAAAGGAGAGAAAAGATAAACAAGTGAATGAAGTGAAGTTGAATGATGATAAGCATCAAAATAAACAGAATAGAGGCTGACATAGAAACAAGAGTCAATTCCCGAACCACAGCACCCTTACTCAGTGGTGAGGCCATGGCCACACTACAAAGAAACAAGGTACTATCTGGTGCGCTCTTGACTCCCTCAGTCCCTCTTCTACCCTCACACACATTAGTTCATGCCATTCCACATTGTTTCACAATTCTTACACACATCCATTAATCACACCTTAACATGTCTAACACGCTTCCCTAATTAACCTAATAATCCCCACTCAAATCCATTTTTATTTTAAACCACTCTTACCCTTGTTCTTGCTTCCCCCAACCTCATTCTTCTCCTCTTGGTAGTTCCTCTGGCTACAACTACAAGCTCGTAAATCCAAAAGGGTAAACAAAACTAGGGTAAAGGAACCATATTTGTGACTTTTCACTTCACTGCTTGGGAGGTGCACAAGCGGTGGGTTCAGTGCAAAGGAAATTGGTGCCATTCTCGTTGCTGCTAGAAAGAGCAGCTTCAATTTGGTGCAAGGTGTTGCAGAGGTGGTTGTTGATGGCCGTGACACTCGAGAGATTGACCTTTGCAGAAGGGATTGTGCTGGCGAGAACTTGCAGCCCCATGGTTAGGAGGCAACCTGAGGTGAGAAATGGAGGCTCTGAGGAGTTAGCGTTGATGGGTGTGTCAACGTTGGGTGATGATAGCATTGGCACTATCATGAAGCCTTGGGGGAGAAGGGCAATGCAAGAAGGGTCCTCGCCACTCATGGCTAGCTGGATGGAATCCACATCAATGGTGGTGTACACTACCAAGCTTCCAGACTGGTCGGTGCAACTCTCTTGCAGCATTAACTCTACGTTCTGGGATGAGTTGCTTGCTACCTGCATATGTGTAACAATAACCTACGAATTAGAATAGAAAACCTTAAACTTGTATTATAACTAGATTATTTCGGGTATAGTTATCTATTAGGGAGAGACAAGAAAGGGACAGGGAAAAGGTGATATGTATGTATCCTAGATCAATGTTTTATTTGGCAAATGATCTTACATTTATTCGAAGAAGTGAAATGCAGTTTCCTGGATGTGAGCCATTTGCAATATGAGCCACTTCATTCAGTGAGTTCCCGTTGGAAAGAGCATCCATCTGCCAAAAAAATGCAATGGATTAAGAGTTGAAATTGAATTGCAAGTGATGAAAGAGGGGTTTGCACTACCTGAGATCTGTGGCGTTCGTCCCTGAGGAGATCAAAGACCTTGGTGTGAGAATAGGGCAACCAAGTGGTTGAAACAGCACTCAGAATCACACCATTTGGTTGGCCAGGCTCCGTGACTTTCCTAGTTGTGATTCTGACTGTGTCTTCAGGAGAATCTGATATGGCTGTCCACGATTGACCACCAGAGGTACTCATGTTAAGGCCAAACGTTTTTATCATTCTTTGGGCCAGTTTCATCAAGTTCTTTCGCGCTTCTGGCGAAGGTATCACTGCAATATTGTACCACAACATATGTGTCACAAGTTAATATCATATATATAATTGTTGAAAAATTATTAATGGGCACATTGTAGTGATCTATATCTAAATAGATAGAAGAGACAGAAATATAGAAGCTACATAAGCTCTAGGAAATTTCATGAATCATTAGTTATATTTGTTTGTGTGCTTTCCCTAGCCAACTTTTAGGTGTTTCATATCTACATCTCCTTGTTAATTATTGAATTAAAAATAACTTGTTGAAACTAATGCAATTAAGACTAGAGAGAGATAAGATTTTGAGAACCTCCAAGATCTGATATGTTTCTGGCCATGAGGCTGGCGACCCTCTCGCACTGTCTCTGCAAAACTCCTAACCAACGCTGTGCTCCGAATGCCATTCCACTGTACACATAGTTGCTGAATATCTGATGAACAGGTTTCTCTTCTACTTTTGCATGCTCAACCCATGTTACCTACATATATAAATGCACATAATCGAAGCATAACGATGAAATTAGACATGCATAGACACCAGAAAATGCTGCAATGAAATAATTAGAAGCAGCAATGGGGCTAGGACTTACCCTTGAATACCCATTTGGCATATCTTGAATCACGCAGCCAGAGGATCTCCTGCAGTATCTGGGATAAGAAGGGTGAAGATTTTGGTGAAAGCTGTCAACAGGAAAATCAACAATGGCCCAGGTTCCCTCCTCAGCATTTTGTTGACAGTAACGAAGAAAATGAGTCTCGCGAGTGGACACCAAAGGAGAAAGAACTTCAAATTCTGCGTACATCTAGAACAATACAAGCAATATATCAATAATCTAGCTAAATTATATGACGTAGCAATTCAATATTTGCAAGCAACGTGACGCTTACCAGCTGAAGAGTCCCGCTTGCATGACCAGAAGCACCAGAAGATATGATTTGGACAGTTTTTGCTCGAGACACGATTGTAGGAAACAATTCCATCCATTTTTGCTAAAGGACAGAAATCCAATTAGAAGGGCGAAAGGAAAAGAAAGAGCTTTCATTACAGTTAAGGTTTTAACTTGACAAAACTTAAAATTCAGACTTTGTAAAATGTTACAAAAATTCCATTTACTTCGACCTTTTGTTGTTACTAAAAGTGTACAGTTGAAAGACATTAAGGTAAATGATATTTTACAGATGAAAACTTGTATTTGTAAAGAGTGATGGAGAAAAAAATAATACTACTAAAAATGGAGCGAAACATTGTACAAATGAAGCAAAAGTTCCTAAAAAAAAGATTAAAGTGAATGACAGTTGCATTTTTCAGATGAAAGAAAAGGGTTTACTCAGAATGAAAAAGGGTGCCAAAAATTACTTACAGCATCAAGGAAAGCATCCACAAGAGTGACACTGTTCATTATAACCACGGAAGTGTCACGGCTAGCTTCAGTCCTCAGTTCACTTTGGTGCTTGAGATTCTGTGGCCAAGGAAATATCCTTGCGTGCTCTTCAAAATTCAACATTTCCCTTTCACCCTCACTGCTTCGGATCCAAAGTGGCTCGTTTGTCTGACACATCTTCACAAGTTCTGCCATGGAAGAAGCCGCGAGCTCCAAGGCCGGAGACTTCTCTTCCTCCATCAAGACTCCTCCACCCTCAGCAAATGGTGAAGCTTCGGGAGGCAGCATTGGCACAGGAATCATTTCTGTGCAAGGAGCAACAGGATCCGAAAAGTGCCTAGGATATATGTTCATATCCAAATCCAATGAAGGGGCCATGATAGTAGGACCTGCTGCCATTGTTTGTAACGAACGCCCAGTATACCTTGAAGTCAGGCAACACACGCGTTCTAACTGCAAAATCAACGTTCAGATTAATTGTAAATGTAAAGTTGAAGTTTACATAACTTAATTTAATTAAGAGTAACGCAAAACCTCTTTTAGAGTTTAATTTCTATGTGCATTACTAATTAATCAAAATAGTATAACTTCTAATGGTAATAACTTAACAAGTATACCTCTTCTCTTAACCGGGCATTTTCCATGCGAAGTTGGTGTTCATCCAAACCCAGTTCAGCACCCATTATGCATTGGCCACCACAATTGGGACACATAACGTTACGCAGTGCAGCTTGTAACCGATAGTTCTCACTCTTGAGAGTCTCATTCTCGGCTCTAAGTATGATATTATCTGCCCGATCTTGTTGTGCCTATGTCCCAGAATTGGTAAAGTCAAACTGAATTAATGGTTAAAGCAAAACAACCAAAGACTCTTCCGTATGTTCGTAGTCTTACAACATGTATAGTAATGAGGGTATAAACTTCATGTATATAACTCGCAAAATCCTTCAACATAAATGCTTTTAAAATTTATGGAGGAGAAAGAGAAGAAGACTGAAAGAAGACCCTTCATCATCCATTCAAACCCTAAAACCGTAATGATAATAGCAATAAATATGAGTACCGTTCGAGACCACTTGGGACAGGTAGGGTTTAATGCGTACATTAATGGAATACAGACTGTATGATGGACTTACCAAGAACCACAAGTAAATGAGAGTCTCCCCTCTTCCTTTTCCTTTTTCTTTTATTATATATATGTATACATATATATATTTATGCAAAAGAGATGGTTTTTTTTAATCTATTTTCCTGCAATGTATTTATCTCTCACTGTGTATGTAGCTGTTTATTAGGGCATAGGAAAGTTTTAATGCAAGGAAAGAAAACGCGGTTCATTGGGAAGCGTGCTGGCAGAATACGTTAGATTTAATGGGGGGAATTAAGAGCATGTACACAGTTTAGGGTTTGGTTTTATTATTATAAGGTAGTAAAAGTGAACGTTTTAATGGAAGCTGAGAAAAAGCATGGTAATTAAGTTTCAGCGTACCTTCATCTGGGTTCGACGGTTCTGGAACGAGAACTTGACCTGGCGCGGTTTCAGGCCCAATTCATGGCTCAGTTTCAGCCTCTGCTTATCATCTGGGTGAGGACATTCCTTGAACAAACTGCCACAGTTACATTACACATGCAACAAACAATGAACAAGTTTCCGTTTCATAGCAAGAAAACAAGAACAAGGGAAAGAGAAAGAGAGATCTAGAATCATATAAAGTATTCTCACGCTTCCATTTCTTGGATCTGGCGAGCAGTGTGCCTGTGATAGCGTTTCTTCTTTGTGGGTAGTTCACTCTCTTGTTCATTCCCTGACTTGTCTTCAACCTGTTCACTTCCTGATCCACTCTCCATCTCTTCCTTCCCTCGCAGCATCCCATCTTCTTCTTTCTGCTTCAGAAACAAAAGGGGAAATCAAAGGCAAGGAAAGTGGAAAGGAGAAAGAGATTTAACCAAAACATGCAAAGGAAAAAGACAAAGAAAAAGGGTTTTTTTAGTTGATTACCATGGAAGGAAAAGGTTGGAAAGGCATGGTGGGGATGAAGTTGAAGTTGGAGTTCTGGATCGAGGAGGAGAAGAGAGTATCGGAGTTCACTACTACGTTCCCTCCGATACTTGACATAACTTGGCAATCCCCATACATTCTTCTTGCTTTCCAAAACCAACTTCACCTGCGCTTGTACTATTTTCAACGTGCCAAGAGAGAGATAAGCTAAACAAACCGAACCTTACTTCAGTTGAGCCAAACCTGTCTCTAACACCCCACAGCAAAACTTTCCCATATCAGAATCCAAACAATAAAAAGCTTTAAACCATCAAAACATTCTCATTCAACCCCAAAAACACAAGAGTGTAAAATATTCCCAGACTACACTACCAACCAACCAACCCACCCCAGAATCTTAAAAAGATTTTTTACCATGTCACATGAAAAAAAAAAAATGAAAAAAGTGTAGCTTGAACATACCAGAAGGAGTTTTTGAGTGATCTCAAACACACGCACACAAAACACACAAAAGGGGACCCTCTGTTTTTTCTCTTGATCCCTCTTATCCTAGTTTGTTTGTGTTGCTCTCTCACATAATATAATGCTCACATTGATAGTACTGTGTTGTAATAAATCGGTTAATTGAATAATTTACTGTGAATGGTAAGTGCAGGTCCACAGAAACCGATCACTGCCACTTACTCCGTCGGCTGTTACATGCCACGTGCTGCTCTCGTAATGGCCATTCCAAACGTTTCCCACACCCTTCGCCAAAGTCAAACCTTTTTTCCTTTCAACTTCTCTCCCCACGCGCTTCTGCCTCCTCGCAATCCACCACGCGTAGACACTGCATCACACGCGCCTTCTTGGATTGGGGAGTTCTTCCGTTGAAGTGATAAGAACAAAAAGTTGAGTTTTTTCATACTTTGTTTGCAATAAAGTTATTACCTTTATAAAGATTATCTCTAATGGTAACACTAATAATCACTTATGATTAATTAATAATGCATTTTTTAACGGTTCATTGGAAATAATTCAAACAGAAAATAACGTTGTAAAGATTGATTTTTTAGTGTGTTGTGTGAATTGTGAAGTTTTGGGGGGTTGAAAGAAAAAGAATGGAGAAGGGGGGTGATTGACGTTGGAGATTTGCATGGTGGAAAGGTGAGTTATTTATTGAGGTTTGACACTGAAAGCAGTGAGATCCAAGGGTGTCCCTTTCAGGTGGGGACCACACCATGGATGGAAAGCCCCTATGGAATTAAATTTGGTGGAGGAACTAGACAGGGATTTTAATTGCCTTGGAAACTTAATTATGATCATTCTGCAACAGATTTAAATTTTGCATCATGAGGGGAGCCCAAGTTCCTGGCTTGTGGTTGGGTCAAATATGTCAACTTATGTTGCTTTCAAACCATTTCTTATGGGGCTTCAAACCTCGTTGCGAATTCTCAAACCTTTCTTATTTCTTGGTTAAGGTTTGGTTTCTGGTAATGTTTCTTCATCTGGAATCATTCTGGAAAGAGGGTGCTGAGTCTATGTGTATTAGCTTTTGGCAAATTAATTTGATTAAGGACGTGTGTGAGTGTGTGTGACAAGAACACCCGTTGCAAGTTTTGGGTAGGTAAAAAGATGCGACAAAAACTGAAACTTCTCATGGAAAATAAAACGTACTTTGTTCAAAGTCAATGTATAACTTCCACACACTTAATTCAAGGAGAGTTACTAAATGGAGTAAATTTGTTGTTAATTATCAAATTAAAACCAGCTATGATACACCTCTAAAGTCTATCAAAATATATTCATTTCTTCTTTCTGGCTTTATGTTAATCCTATTAGTCATTGACTATCAGTTTTGATACTTCTCAACCATATGGATAAAAAAAAACATAACTATTTTTGATAAATATAACAGATTATGAATAGTTGATCTTGAAAATAGAAGACGTTTTGTGAGAATTGTGAAGAATTCCATGCTATTTTGATAAAGATTATTGTTTGAAGGTGGAAGTTAAAGTAGTGATTCAAAGACAATTTTATATCATTAAAATATACCAAAGATTGTAATGTATAAGGTAGATTTCCGTTTCTAAAAGAAGAAAAATTAGCTAGAAGTGGTTACCACCTTATAAAACATCAAATTTAACAGAAAATGAGAGAAGACTAAGGTATAATGTTTGTATTAAATTTTAATGTTCTTTCAAACTACAAAAAATAAATTTAAATTTTTTTACTCATTTTATTTTTCTTATGTTGTAATCAGAGTAAAAAGAATATCACATTATTAAGATAATTAAGAAAAGGTTTTAGAAAATTGAAAATGAGGGTTGACGAAATTAATTTGATTCTATATTTATTAATCATATTGTAATCATCACGGTTAATATTTTTAACAATAAAAAGATCATTGTATACACTTTTAATATATATTATCGAATTGTAACAATAGCAAATTTTGATATACTTTCAAACTACAGATATAAATACTCATTCTGCTAGAAGTTGAACGGGAATGGAAATTACTTTGATTCAATACTTTTCAATTTAATAATCATATAATGATTATTTGTTTATATAATGGATGATTTTAAATATCGAATCAATATTATTAATTATATTTATTTATTTATTTTAGCAATGATTGTGTACATCACTACTATATATATATATATATATATATATATATATATAATTTATTATAATAAGTAACAACAATAATAATAAAATAACACTTATATAAGAATTCTACAGCATGATAATAATAAAAAGGGTTACACTCAACGAATTATAAGAATTTTACATTCAAAAAAAAAAAGCAATATAAAATAATCAAATGTTACAACAAAATAAATTTTGATTAGTACATATTTTTTAATTTTAAAATATAAATTTAACTCAAAATTTCAAATATTAAAATTTCAAATTTTGAAAGATAACAATGATAATAATAAAAAAAATAAAGTTGACTTACTTAAATAATGATTATATATTAATGTTTAAATCAGTACTATTTAATACATATACGTTAGTAGTTTATTACTGAAATATAGTAATTAATAATTACTTAAATATATGGACAATAATTATTCGGATAGATTTAAAAATTAGCTTATAATTTAAAAGGCAGAAAAAAAGTTAAATATATTAAAAGTGTCACTAAATTCAAGTATTAAGTGAGAATATGTATTCAAGATAGAATTAAATAGTGTCCTATTCAGTTCAAGAATTGGTCCACCCTGATAGCACATATAAATATGTAATTGGTGCTTTAAATAAATACATTAAAGTGTATCAAGATATCATAAGTTGAATTCTGTCTTTATTTCTTTAAATTTAAATTTCACTTTTATTATTTTTTAATGAAGATAAGCACGTGTTCAGAAAATTCTTCCAAAATATTGCATTAACTTTATTGTTTGCCTTCTGTTGAGCAGAATTCTAGTGTGCACTTTTTTTATTATCTTATTTTAATACACACTCTAATGTGTTTTTTCTTTGTATTTCTATTTATTAATGATATAAGGGGTACCATATATAATTTAAGTTTAAATAAATAACGACAAAACTTGGAATAAGGATATTTATGTACCGCACCTTCTTCCAGAGAAGGATATAGAGACACCTTAGACCTAAAGTTTAAGGTTCCTGTTGTCCCAAACAGCAGCATCAGTAATTTGATCCTTCCGTATCCAACATAATGACTTGTTTCTCTACTTGATTGGCACTACTTCATGTATAGCACGTGCAACATGGAATCTCTAGGCTATTTTTATTGGAGAATAAGAGAAAAAAAAAAATTAAGGAAGAAAGATGAAAAAGTTAAATTGTCTGGACTGAAAAAAAAAAGTTAAAAACAATTATAGTTGATTTAATATAAAAAATAATTTTTAAAAAATTAAAATAAAGTGAAAATAAATTTTAAATTAAAATAAATATTTTATAAAATTTTAATAAATAATAAGGTTATATTTTAAAATAAAAATATATTTAAATAAAATTATTTAAAATAAACAAAATTCATATTAACTAATTTAATTTTTTATTTTAGTTATATGTTTTATTATAATAAAAAGCATATTATTACTATTAAATTAATTAATTAATTTTATTTATTCTCTTAAATATTTTATTTTATTATATTATAAAAATGTATAATAAAATAATGATAATATTCATAATTAATATATCTAATTTCATAATCCATTATATTTTTTAATAACAAATTATAATGTAAACATTTCATTGTATTTACATGCATAATGTGCATTTTTTCCGCAAAAGAAAAAATTTTTGTATTATATTTTGTACCTTTATCTTATTCTTTTAATTTTTCCCTAATATTATAAATCTTTGTTATTGAAAATATTATAGAATAAAATAATATAAACTCTTAACTTTCCTTGTAATGTGCACCTATTTTTTTTAAGAAACGCAATGCTGGAAAAATTTAGAAGAACAATATCGGGAAATTTAAATAAGAATGAGACAAAAGGCAGACCCACACAAAGGAATGATATCAGCTTCAGCCCAAAACTTTAAGGCTATTGAGTTTGTGAATTTTTCTTTTTTACAACACACGCTGACCAGAAACAAAATTTACAATTATGTGTTTTTTTAATGTTGGTTTCCTCCTTTTTCTTCTAAAGACATGAATGCATGAACAACATTTAATATCATGTTAGTACTAACTTGTCTAAAAACTAGGTCATATCTGACTTAGTATATCTGACATTATGTTGTTCACTTATTTGTTGAATGTCCATGTTTAGGATGTGTATGAGGTGTAGAAACACAACCTCTAATTTGCGTCAAAGTATTATATATCCTAACACTTGCAAGTAGCATGGATCAGATAAGATGTATATGCAATTACTAGTTCTCTTAAGGTTAAATTGTCATTCAATTAAGACAAAACTATTTCTTCTATCTAGTACGTAATGCTCCTTTTTAACATAGATTTGAATTGATATCCGATTGGGTGAAAGGTGTTCAACTACAAGGAGCACTATGTTGATCTACATTCAAACTTAACAAGCTATACAATTATTGCTTTATTAAAGGTTTTGTTATTGAACACTATTTGGTTCATCTTCTTCCAAATACTCCATACAATCACAAACTAAAGTCCTATTCAATATACTTGAACCAAACTAATGTTGATAGAGGTGTGTATTGGCTTGTAAGGAAGAGTTGTAGTTAAATTTACCCATCTATAACAAGAGGTTCTCAAAACAAACATAGGACGTGACAAAAGAAAACAAAATATGACCTTGCAAATTTCCTTAGATTACCCTTTGTTAATAGTCTATTCACTAATGCCTTCATGCAAAAACATTTAGGCTTTGTTTAGATCCAAAGATGGATTTGTGTTGAAAGTGTGTAAAATTTAGATTGTTTGGATTAACAATATGTTTGGATATGGGTGAGTGCGATTCGCCTAGATAGATTTGAAAGTGAAAATATTGTTTGGATTTGTTCATATGCAAGAAAAAGGAAGCGTGTAAAGGTGAAAATTTTGGTTAAAGGATTCTTGCTTAAGTGTGATGAAAAGTTAAGAAAGTCAGTTGGATTAGAATAATTTTACTTTCTCACCCTTCACTTATTCATTGAATCCCGCAAATAGTAGTCATGCAACCAAATCTTTTGATAATCCCTTGTAGGTAAAACTTTGATGGAGTTATTAAATAGTCATGAATAGAGTTAGATGATGTTCACAGGTCTTCTTCTTAAACATGAGATATTTGTGAGTTGAGTTGGTTAGTTATTTCTTGTGTCTGTGTGTTTCCTTGGTCATCTGAGTTTGTAAGCTAGAAGTGGTGTGTGAAATGCATTTGATTTCTTGAAGATTATTCATAAAGTGATGTTATTGAAGCAATAGGTAGTTGTGAAGTGGCGTATTGTTTGCATGTTTTATTGGTGTTGATGCATTGTATTATATTCTTTATTATTTACTGGTTTGTGCATTATTTATTTATTATAAATATTGAAAAATTAATATATTATGTATTAATGTATGATATTTATGAAATATGTTAATAATATTTAAATTAAATCAACCATTTAATAATATATGTAATTAAAAATTGTTTTTTTATTAATGACCCAAATTTATTAAGTTTATATTCATTAATATATTTTACTTGAAATTGAGCTAGGTATTGTTATAATATATATTTGTAACTTTGTAGTAGTAAATATTTGTTAATATTTTTTTTGTATTAATTATTATGAATATTAGAATTAGACTAAGCATTTTATTTATAACTTTCTAGTTGTTAATATGTGTTATAAATATTAAAACATAAATATTATTATATGAAATTTATGAGATACGTTAATATTATTTGGATTAACTCAACCATTTAATAGCATATATTTTAAAAATTAATTTTCTTATTAATATATTTTAAAAATTAATTTATTATATTATTATTATTATTATTATTATTATAATAATAAATACAATAATAAAGGTAATATAAGAGAAAAGTTGTTTTAATTTAATGGTTATGGATTCTACTGAACTATTGAGAGGTTCTGGATGTATGAGATTTATGAGATGTGTTAATATTATTTGGATTAAATCAATCTTTTAATAGCATATGTCTTTATATTTTATTTTTTCTATTAATGACTGGAATTTATTAAGTTTATATTTATTATTATATCTTACTTGAAATTATGTTATGCATTTTATTTATAATTTTGTGGCAGTAAATATTTGTTAATATTTTTGGTAGTAGGTATTTTACTATGGATATTGAAATTAGGCTAAGCATTTTTTATAATATTTATTTATAATTTTATAAATAATTTATAATTTGAATTCGAGTGAGTATTGTCTATCAGGATGGATTTGAAGGTGTAAATAGTGTTTGGATATGTTCACATACAAAGAAAATGAAATATGGAAGGGTGTAAATTTTTGCTAAAGGATTCCTTGCTTAAGTATGATAAAAAGCAAAGAAAGTCCGCTGGATTTGAGTGATTTTACTTTCTCACCCTTCATTTTATTCAATGAAGTTTTAATAAAGTTATTAAATGATCATTAATGGAATTAGATATATTCACATGTCTTCTTAACACATGAAAAGATATTTGTGAGTTAAGATTTGAGTTATTTAGGATGTTATATTCACAGGTCTTCTTAACACATGAGATATTTGTGAGTTAAGATTAGAGTTATCTGGAATGTGTGTATTCTTTTGATCATCTGAGTTTATAAAGTAGAAATGATAAGTTAAATGTATTTGATTTCTTGAAAATTATTCATGGAGTGGTACTACTGGAACAAGAGGTGGTTATGAAGTGGTATACTTGCAGCATGTTTTGCTTGTATTGAGGAGTTTTATTTATTATAACTATTTAAAAATAAATATTTATGTATTAACCTATGATACTTATGAAATTTCTTAATATAATTCGAATTAAATCAACCATTTATTTATGAAATTAAAAAATATATTTTTTATTCATGATTGAAATTTATCAAGTTTACATTCATTATTATATTTTACTTAAAATTAGGTTAAACATTTCCTTTATAATATTTATTTACAATTTTACGGTAGTAAATATTTCTTAATATTTTTCGTATTAAGTATTTTACTATGAATATTGAAATTAGACTAAGCATTTTATTTATAATTTTCTGGTAGAAAATATTTGTTATAAACATTAAAAAAATAATTATTTATGTATTGTTATATGAGATTTATGAGAATAGTTAATATTATTTGGATTAAATCAATCTTTTAATAGTATATGTATTCAAATTTTTATTTTTCTATTATTGACTGAAATTTATTAATTTATATTTATTATTATATCTTACTTGAAATTAGGTTATGCATTTTGTTTAGAATCTATATTTATAATTTTGTGGTAGTAAATATTTGTTAATATTTTTTATAGTAAATAATTTAGTATGAATATTGAAATTATGTAAGCATTCTGATTATAATATTTGTTATAAGTGTTGAAAAAATAAATATTTATGTATTTATGTACATATTGATGAGACCAGATAATGTTATTTGGATTAAATCAACCTTTTAATTATATATGTCTTTATAAGTTAATTTTTATTATTGACTGAAATTTATTAAGTTTACATTTATTATAATATCTTACATGAAATTAGATCATGCATTTTGTGTATAGTTTATATTTATAATTTTGTGGTAGTAAATATTTGTTAATATTTTTGGTAGTAGATATTTTACTATATTGAAATTAGGCTAAGCATTTTGTTTATAATATTTATTTATAATTTTATAAATAATTTATAATTTGAATCTGAGTGAGTATTGTTTATGAGGATGGATTTGAAGGTATAAATCCTATTTGGATTTGTTCATATACAAACAAAAGAGAAGTGTTAAAATGTGTGAATTTTGGCTAAAGGGTTTACTGCTCAAGTATGATGAAAAGTTAAGAAAGTCAATTGAATTGGGATGGTTTTACTTTATGCTCATCACTTTATCACTTTATTGAATGAATCTTACAAATAATAGTCATGCTACCAATCCCAACATAAAGATTCTATAGTTTGAATGAGATAATCTTTTAATCATCCTTTCTTGATCAAGCTTTAATATAGTTATTAAATTGTCATAAATGGAGTTAGACCATGAAATATGTGATATTCGTGAGTTGAGGTTGTTAGCTATTTCTTGTGTATGTTTCATTGGTTACCTGAGTTCGTAATCTAGAAGTGTGTCATCTGTATTTGATTTCTTGAAGGTTGTTTCTGAAGTGGTGTTACTAGAGTAATAGGTGATTGTGAAATGGTGTGTTGATTGTATGTTTTGTTAGTGTTGTTACGTTGTATTATATTTTTATTATTTGTTGGTTTGTGCTTTATTTATTTATTATAAATATTGAAAATAAATATTTATGTATTAATGTATGATATTTATAAAACATGTTAATAATATTTAAATTAAATCAACCATTTAATAATATATGTAGTTAAAACTTATTTTTTCATTAATGACGAAAAGTATTAAGTTTATATTGATTAACATATTTTAGTTGAAGTTAGGATAAACATTTTGTTTATAATATCTATTTATAATTTTGTTGTAGTAAATATTTGTTGATATTTTTGATAGTAAATAATTTATTATGAATATTGAAATGTTTTATTTATAATATTTATTTATAATTTTCTGATAGTAAATATGTGTTATAAATATTAAAATATAAATATTTATGTATTATTGTGAGATATATCAATATTATTTGGATTAAATCAACCATTTAATAACATATGTTTTTAAAAATTAAATTTTTCATTAATGACTGAAATTTATTAAGTTTATATTCATTTTTATATTTTACTTGAAACTAGGCTAAATATTTTGTTTATCATTTTTATTTATAATTTTGTTTAAATATTTGTCAATATTTGTTATAGTAAATATTTTACTATCATTAGAATAACTATTATTACTTATGGATAAAATTGTGTTGATAAAATGCCAATATCAACGAATTTTAAGGATACAATTTTTTTTGATAAATTTACCAACAAATAAAATTATCATAAAATTACTTATTGATAAATCTATCAATAAATTATCCGTCAATTAATTGATGAATTAATCTGTCAGTAATGACAATAAATATTAATAATAATAATTACAATAATAATAATTATTATTATAAAAATATAATAAAATTTATAATAATAATCATAATTTTCACATATATTAGAATAATACAAATATTTTTCTACTACTTTTTCTACATATACTAAAATAATTTCAATTCAACCTTGAAAGAAAACTTGCACAACACCAAAATACCAAATAGTTTTTCTCTAATAAACAAAGATAATTATCATGAGATGATCAAGCTGAATGTATTTTGCAATAAGCACTTCTCCAAGATAATCCCAAAAATTGATAAGTAAATAAAGAAATCCCAGAACCACCATCGGTTATGTCTAACAACACTCCTATTACTCCAACACTAAAATTTGAATTTAACAAAATTAAACAAGGAAGCATATGTATTAAAAGTCACCATTTCAGGGTAACTAATTTCTCAACACTAGTTGAACGTTCAAGAGTTACACTTCCTCAAGAATAATTCCACCAGGTATTCAATCCTAGCACTTGATACAACATGTGTTGAAAAAATGATTTTTGCACCCGCAAACTAAATGCACCAAAACAGTTAACAAGTTTAACTAGACCTCCTTCCAAACATTGCGACATCTTATCCTCATCAATTTCAAGTTTATACCACCTTAAGCTAAAAACACTACCTTATAGACTTAGTCATCGAAAAGGTTATTCTCTTAATGTGATTCTAAGATACACTAGCAAACATAACACTCACTTCTCCACTTCTTCCTCCTTGAAATTAGTTTGTCTTAACCCCTTTAAATCCACCTTTAACTCCTTTGTTATTTAACTCAACTAATAATTTAGGTAAAAAAAAACTCGAAATGTTTTGAATTGTTTTTATTCAAATTTCTCTTATCCTTTAAATGTTTTAGTTGCATAAATAATCTTAATTTTTGTAATTTCGAAATTTCAGATCATTTGTTGTGCGGCAGACTAATAATAACAATTTTCTTAGTTTAAAAACTAAAATCACAGAAATTGAGACATAAAAACATAATTAAGAATATATAATTGTACTTAATCTGAAAATAGGGGTGTGATTTTTTACCCCTTCAATTATTTGCGTCATTTGACGGTAGCGTGAGGGTTTAAATCCGAAGGGGTTTTAGGAGTGGGAAGAAGGAAGGTAGGAGGTGGAGTCTGTCGAAATCGAAACACAAAGGCATGGGGAAGAACGAAGGAGATCTATGGGACGATTCAGCTCTCATCACTGCCTTCGACCACGCTATTTCCACTTACAAGGTTCTTCTCTTCTCTCTTCCTAACCGTCTTTTCACTCTTCGCCATTCAAATTATGTGTTTATCTCACAAATTCTAATTTATATATTTACAGAAAATGCATATCAGCGGCAAGAACAAAGACGCCACCGCTCAAGAGGCGGAGACGGTGATCGGAGAAAAAGCCTCCTATGTTGACTTCGCAAGTTCCGACCCTACAAGGTTCAATTCAACTCGCATTAGTGAGCGTATAATTGTTGAACCAAAACACTCGATTGGAACATGCTTCAATCTTCTTCGTGTTTATTAAATAATATATATTATATTTTTTTTTTATCAAGCTATCGTGCATTGCGTGGTACTTCTCAAACGTGTAACAAGTTGTATTGTTTCTGCATTATTATTAGTATGCCCTACACTGGACAATTTTAGTCTTTGTTTGACCTTCCACCAAGAAAAAAATGTCTCAAATGATTTTTTACTGTTAATGCTGTCAAAGAGAAATTAGGTCACGATATAGGGCTTATAGTACACCGCATTGGTTTTTATTGTTATTAATTTTTCTCTATTTTGCTTTATTGAACTCAGGGATGCTCACACGAATGACCAATTTCCAGCTACTGATGTGCTTGATTCAGGGGATACTAGTAATGAGTCAAAACTGGAAGAGGATCATCACATAGAGTCACTGGTTGACCAGCCTTGCCTAGATTCAACAAGTGGTCAAGGCATCCAGAGTGAGCAGAGCGGTTATGCATATGCGGAAGGTGTAGATGATTATAATAAGTTAGTTGCGCAGTATTATGAACTTGAGGAGAAAAGGGTGAAGATTTTGGAGCAACTCAATCAATACGGCTCTTTGAATTACCAAAATGGGGCTGCTGTTTCTAGTTCTAGTGTACCATATTGTAATTCTCAAGAGTATTCAATGGCTGCGTACCAAGTTTCTGATCCAAATACTGTCTGTACATGTTGCCCGTGTTATAGTCAATGTCTTCCAGAACCATGGACATCAGGTCATGGTTGCTCTTTGGGTGGATTATCTGTTGGCAAGCCTTGTAACAATGCTTCTGCGGAAACGGATCATAAAATGTCATTTCCTTGTGAAGATGATAAAATTCGAAAGATGGCAATGGGAGCTGCAGAGAAGGCACTGTCTACTATTAGAACAACCATGTCTGGCGATTTTAATGTAAATGAAGGTAAACCCAATACTTAAAGTAAACAGATGCATGAATATAGTAGTTGTTAAATGAATTGAAATTAGTTAGTTATATTGCCATCATGAGTGTGTATGTTCTCTCATTTTTGTGCATCTGTAGGACTGCTGGTTGATAACTTGTATACATATTTTGTTACGTTAAGCTGGCACCATCTGAATTTTTTTCTCTCAATGTTTGTGTAGTTTATTGTTTCCTGTTAACCATTGTAATTTGATTTGATGAATTAAGAATTGAATTATATTCTAGTTGGCAATAATAACTTGCCATCGTTTCTTGTTTATAAAGTTTGGCATCAACTGTTTTAATGTATGTTGGTTTTTAAATGATTCACATATTGTAACATAATTATTTCCTCTTTCCTTCTTGGGTTTTGTTCAGTTTGTTGATGAAACTGTCACAGTTATCAAATGCTTAATATCCTTCCACCTTTTTTATGTTTCTATGGCTTTACTTTGTTATCTAGATATGGGGCTTTATTTCATTACTATCTCATTTTTTTAGTTTATTTGATAAGCCATCATAATTTTGTTTGCTACATGCAATTCAGGAAAAGAGAGAAACAATTCTGAACCTGAAGAAAATAATGGTGCTGAAACGGATCTTGCTGCTGTTTTGAATGCCTGGTATTCTGCTGGGTTCTATACTGGAAAGTAAGTGTTAAGCAAGTTTTATTTGTGATAAATGTTGGTTCATTTGTCATTCAAGCATATTTCTAACTTGCTATAGGTAATTGATAAGATTTTTTATTATTTTAACAAAATATAGTTTTTTGGATTATCTTAGCATTATTGAACTTTGGCTGGTCTTGTCCTTTGACTGTCATTTTACTCAAATCAAATTTAATCTCTACTGAACCTTTTTTAGTTAATGCAAAAGTTTGCAAGATAAACCTCTTGATATATTGCACCGTCAAATCAAATTTACTTGTATACCTCTCTCCATTATATCTGTGATTTCAGCAGTGAATATGGCCAAACACTACGCATAGTGACATATATTGAGGCTTAAAAGACTTTAGTTTTTATCTTTGAGCTATATATAATTGTTCATTCAATTGAAACACATGATTGAAGGAAATTATTTTTGACCCTTAGAATAATATTACATAATTAGTGATTTTGAGCTGTTTGTATAATTTTTTTACATAAAGAACTGTTTGGTTTACATGATTAGTGAGCTGTTTGGGTTATCGCAAACAAACCTCTACCTATATGTTCTCCTTTCTTTTTGTATAATGATTAGTGTTATGATGATAACAGGTATCTTGTTGAACAATCCATTCAAAACAGAAGATAGATATAAACTCCTACATCTTCAAGTGGAGTCAAATGGGTTCTCATTCAACTGCGCAAGTCCTTGTGATTATTTCTCAATAGTTGGATAATTGATCTTCATCTTAGCTTCTTTGGGAAATCAGAGCTGCGGTATTATGATCTGGTTGGACAGGCTGGCTCATAAATTTTGAAGCCCCGGCGCTAGTTTTCTTAGCAATATTTTACTGGACGTATTCAGGAAATGTTTTTGCTCTCTGCTGCAGACATGAATTTCTTGCTCGATTTGGTTTGGATTGTAGAACTTAAAAATGCATATTTTTTTTGTTGTTGTTTAATGTCTGTATTAGCGAGTGGAATGATCCCATCACTTATTACCTTTTTCCTGAACTTCGCAAGGAGAGTTGAAATGTTGTTACTGGTCATTATGATGGCTTATAGAAGACCAACCATGCTTGCGTACTTGCGTCGATGCCATAGTTGAATATCATCGTACTTTTAGATTTGTCTGTGGTATGATTTAAGTTATTTCTATTCGATACATTTGGGTAAATAGTTTAATCTTGTGTTTATTCAATAACTTTTTATCGTCTATGTGTCTGTATACAAGTTATTTCTACAATTAAGAAATATTGTTAAATTGTTTTCGCATATTATCCAAGAAATTGCTTAAAATAAGCTTAAAACAACTTAAGGACAAATCATTGGTATTTTCATAAATACTCTGAAATACTAATACTAGCGTATATGTATAGTGTAAATAGAAGGTGGAATACAGAATTTCATAAATACGCGACCTATTTCTTCGTTGAAAATATTACGGGATAAATGCGTATTATTCTTGTCAATTTTACACATAAACCACGTAGGGCCCAAAAGCACGGTTACTAGAATGGCTAATGGTTACTGTGTCTATTATTCTAGGGAAGATTTTGTTTACACTTCCTAACGAAATCCACTTTTCAACAAACCGTATTGTTAAAGCACCTATTAAGATGAGTTTCAGATGTCAAACTCAATATTTTAATTATTTTTGCGTTCTCTTGTTTTCTACATCACTTTTTAGACATGAACACTTGATATAGAAGTGAGAAACTCGTTTATTGCATTATATGTTTTTAACACCATTATCCCCACCAAAGATTTTGCTCCAAAAGCTGCTGCTATTAACGCAACGAGGAAAATGACCTCAATGTAGTTACTCCCTGTACAAATTTTGTAATTGCAGCTTTATCTCTGTTGACTTCCCACATGTAGGTGGATCATACCCGCACTTTATTGGCAGCTTCCTTGATCTGATCAATTGTAAAAATGCCAAAGAAGTCATCATCTCTGACACCATTGATAACTGCCAATGCAACATCATCAACACTAACAGGTGGAGCCAAGAGTAGATCAGATGCAGGAAGAGAGCTTAAAGGTTTGGTAAAGTTCTCTACTGCTCGTAGAATTTTCTCTGCTGGCTCCCCTACCAAATCCAAAGGAAGCTCAAAACCATCTACTCTCCTTTTCCCATATATGAAAGCAGGTCTTAAGACAATACCTGAAGATGTTAACAAGACAGTGAAATTCAATGCAATCAATAAAAACAGTAAGACCTATCCATTAGTTCTATATCCTTCAAAAATATGATATTCATCTTCCATAAAATCTATTGCAGGATCCTCAATGAGCTTTCGCTATGTTAATTTTAAAATAGTCTTTTCAATTCAAAAAATTGAATCGTATACACATCTGGTGATGCTATCAGCAAATAAGTAACCATTGGATCCTTCTTAACAAATCTGGAATACCAATTTAGTTTAAGACTGACAGACTAGAATAATTACCTGCATTGGGGTATTTAGATAGAACCTCGGATTCTGCTTTCCTCTTTCCCGTGAAGTACCCAGAGGAAAGTAAAAATGACGGTAAGTTATAATCGTGAACTGAGATCAATATGAATTTGGGAATTCCTGCAATGCAGAAGTGAGGTGAGAACAGAATAGCACATTAATTTATGGTTCCATTAATAAATTCAAAGCATCTAATAAAGAAGAAATATCCCGAATAGAATGCAAGTATGTAATCGTCTAAAGCCACATATCTCAATAGAATTAACGTGAATGTAAGAAACGGCTTACAACAATTTCTCATCCAAACCAACAAGCTGAAATGTGAAGAAACTTTTGTGCAAAATGAACTTGCTGAATTGGGAAAGTGCCAATGGATTTTTTGACACAACTGGTAAGTCAGAGTTAGCTGCTTGTCACTGCAGGTCATAACTATTTCCTTAAATTTCACTACAAATCACATCACATGGCATTGCAGATGACATGCAATTAGTAACTAAACCTTACCTAGAATTGATCCTATAGTTTGATCAAATTTTAAGTGACAACTGAAAATGATGTAATTTTGCAGTTATAAAAATAGTTGCATTGGTTAATTTCACTAATCCTTCCCTAGATCCATAAATATTCTCAAAAAATTAAATAAAGCAGAGCAAATTGGAGACTTCAACAAAGTGACAGATAGAGAATAGCATCTCTTCAGAGAAAAGAACTCTAGAAATCACATATGGATTCATTTCCTACTGCATATTTGTAAATAGTTGTGATCTTGATGTAATGATACAATTAGACAATTCATTACATTTGTTAGAATAAAGCTACCTACCTGTGGTAACATATGGCAATTAAGTAATTTGAATACATATGGATTCATTTCCTACTAGCATATTTGTAAATAGTTGTGATCTTCTTGATGTAATACTATTAGACAATTCATCACATTTGTTCAAATAAAGCTGCCTACCTGTGGTAACATATGGCAATTAAGTAATTTAAATGAGCTTGACGCTCGCTTCATAAAGATCAGAGAACATTGCTATCAAAAGGTTACGTCTTGCATTATGGAAGGGTATGCATGAAACTCTATGTCTAAAATATAGTCTGACATGAATAATGAAGGTCGAACACAGGTGAAATGAGATGATTCACCATATTCCTTTGCAGCATTCACAGCAACAACATTAGCCTCGCCATTAATTCTTTTCATCTGTTCATCACTACCAAAACCTCCAAGTGTTGAAACAACTGCAGTAGCTCCAGGAAGTACTTCATCCCAGTTTACATAAAAAACATCCCCTGCACATCAGGCAATATACTGATTAGCCTTAAGAGGAAAAAAATGGATATCACTTGAAAAATTGTTTATATGCCACAACACATTACATTTTGCATATGTCATAATATACATTCAATGATATGATTATTATGTTAAAATGCTACCAAATCAACCGGAATAATTCATCAGAGGAAACAATAGGATCTTCTTTATCAGATCATACTAGGTGTGTATACCTTCCGGCTAATATGATATACACCAACAATCGTGTAGAAGATAATATTAAAGATAACATTGACATTATACTTTAATTGGTCAAATCACAGTGTATTAAAATCTGCAGAGTTATTCAAAGCAAACCCTGTTTATCATAGTTAATTCTGAGTTATCACGAATTCATAATACACTAATTTGACATCTATCAATCAAATGCTTAATTTCAACTTCAAAACTGTAAAGTCCTGTGCTAAGATTGTGCCGTGATTTTTGGGTACATCTGCATTTCTTTTATCAATAAAAGGTTATAAACATAAGCACAATTGGAAAGGCAACAGATAAATACTGTAACACAGACATATTGATTAACGATACAAAGTGAGTAAATTTTAGGCATCATTATTGATCTCAATAGTTTCCTGTTCTTCTCAACAATCCAAATGGTGTTTACTCTCACCCACCCTCTTCCTGTGTATCAGATTCCCTTAATCAATATCAAGAAAACAATGATGTATCTGTTTATTATTAGGTTAAGTTAACATGCCTGAAATCCAAGTAACCTGGTCTACCCAAGCACCTGTGTCAGTGGGTCGCCCTGACCTGTAAAACAAAAAGTTTGTTAAATAAGCAAAAACAAAATACAGAGACGAGGAGACGAATAGACAGACAGATGCAGGCAATTGGTTGGACATTTTTCAAACCTGCTTACGCTTATGACCTCTATGCCCCTAGATATTGCTGCCTTGCATATGGCAGAACCAACAAAGCCATTTCCTCCTAAGACTACAATCTACAAAGAGAGACATAAATGCAAGAACTTTTATGTAAAAAGATCCAAAAATACATAATTTATGCCTCATATCATTAAAAGAATGAGATATATACATACCCGTTCACTTTTAACATCAGCCACAACATCTATGGTGTTAGATATAGAATCAACATTAACACCTGCTTCTGCATAACTAAAGTTAACTGCAAACCTGCAGAAAAGTATACATAAACCATTAGACAGCATTCCATAGATATTTAAATCCTGTCTAGGATCAGTCAACAATCAGAACCCATTAAGGAAAGGGGAAGCCAAACATGGTCAATATAAATCACCATTGCTACGTAACTCCCACAATAACCCTCTGTACGGTGTACCAAAATCACCATACCATATTCCCATTAAGCAAAGGGAAGTCAAACTTGGTCAATACTAGTTACATAGCTCCCTAAATAACCCTGTGTACCACACATATACTGAAATCCCCATACCATGCACAGCATGCTGAATTCACCTAAAGGTGGTCCTGTAATGATAATGTAAAAAGTGATGAACTGCGCACCTGTGCCACGGTAACGATCCATGACCATCACCAAATAGCTAAGCAGAGATCATCTAAACTTAATGCAAAGTGTTTGTCACAAGCAACACAGAAATTTGAGAATTATATTGAAAAAGTATGTACACTGAAGCACAAAAGCACTACATAAGTGCTTCCCTTGATCAATGCCAAAATCTTTTATTTACAATCCAATGTAAACCATTGAACCTTGTTAAATAAGTTCACCTACAACATGCTGAAACCCCACTTTACAGTTCTCCCTTCACTCCCAATGTAAGCTAAAAAGACTTGATTTTTTTTACCGTCCCAAACCAAATATCTAAAATCCTTAGATCAGAAACTAATCAGGCAACAACGAAAACCACTAGCCTAAACTCCTTCACTGAACAACCCTGAAATTGAACTTACCACCCACTACGTCCACTTCCACCCAAAAACTCAAATTGACGAGTGTGAAATCAAACCACCCATCACCGAACAAACAAAGAACCCAGTAAACTAATTTCCCGGACACGTGTTCCAAACACTGACAAATAGCAGAAAAAACAAGAACTCCAGATTTATTTAACAAAAAAATTAAACCCGGAAAAAGAAAATGAAGGAGAAGAAATTGTGAAGTCGGGGGAGGGGATTGGAGTACTGACCGGTGATTTTTGAAATGCAAGGTGGGTTGGGCTTGAAAAGGAGGTCTTCTGATGGAGAAGGCACTGGGAATGGGACGAACCGAAACGGCAGGGATAATAGACAAAAACGACGCCATTTCAGCTCAGGCACTTGGCTGAAGAGAAGAACTGATAGGGAAGAAGAATAAAGAAATGAAAAGAGACAAAAAGAGAAGAGCAGGCTAAATCTATGGGGCATAAATTTGTAAATTTTGAAACCACTAAAATTGGTAAATGCCTCCTTCCGCAAAATTAAAACAGATCTTAAGTTCAAAATAATATTTATGAAAGTATTTAATGTGTAAAAGTATGTAATGGGCTTTTTTGAAGTGGGTTTGGGCCTAAGCCCAAGAGACAAAAAAAAACATGGAAATTTCTGAGAGGTGATTTGGCAAAGACGACGACTTTGGAGTTGTGTGCGTTGAAGTTGGAGTTTAGAGAAGAGAAGAGAAGAGGGTTTTTGTGGTGCATTGCCAAATCGCGAAGATCTGAGAGAATGGCGAGGTCTAGCAGCAAGGATGCACAAGACCTTTTCCGAGCTCTTTGGTCTGCTTATGCCGCAACACCCACAAATCTCAAGGTTCCTCTCTTTCCTTCTCCATTCATTCAAATAATCTCTATACACTCTTTTTTCCCTTTTTTCCAACCCCAATTTTGCTCTTTTTTTCAGATCATTGACCTCTACGTCATGTTCGCTGTTTTCACCGCTGTTATCCAGGTACTTTCCACTACTTTCACTGCATTTGTCTTTTATTCCCTTTTCTAATAACTTTTGCTTACACAATTTCGCTCATTTCAATATCAAATTTAGCGCCAGATCAGTCTGCTTTTTATTTGACTTGATGGATTTTAGTTTTACGCTGTTATTGGCCATTTCGCCTTCGTATTTGAAAAACAAGTGCTTGAATTCAGAAGATCTAGGCCTTGTTCGTTTACTGCTTTCTGAAATTTTATTGTTCCTGAGCACATTTGAAATGTCTGTTCCTTTATCACATTTCGGTTTCTGGTTTGTCCTCTGAACACTTGAACCAAAGCACTGAAGAAATTAGAAGAAGAGGATGAGAAAGCATCTCCCAGCTGTTTCTGTTCTGTGTTTTTTAGAACACTGGTTTTGAAAACAACTTTTTAATTTAGATTTTGGATGAGAAATTGCTTGCTGAGAAGTATTGAATTCTTTAGAAAAACAGCTTTGAAAATAATAAAAATTGAAGGGAATCAAACGTGCCCGATTCTGGGAAGCAAATATTTTTGGGTTATTGCTATTTGAGGTCGTTGGCACAATTTTATATATGTATGTATATGTGTATATAGCCATTTCTGCATCTGCTTAATGGCGGATTTCTTCTTTTCTTAATAATCAAAGTTCAGGGAATGATGTTGGTATTCGATTAGTCATTGATCTGTATTTACTGGAAATATCAGCAGCATTTGTTTGTTTGTATCCGATTAACAGAATTTGTTTAATGGAAGATACATTCTTCTATGAATAACCAAAGCTCAAGGAATGATATTGCTATTTCTATTAGCCTCTGATCTGTGTTTACTGGAAATAGAAGCAGAATTTGGTTGCCTTGAATAAGGGTCTCTAATGCTCAATCACAAATCCCTCCTATTATGACCTTAGAGAGGAGGGTTGCAATCTATGAAACTCGGACACTCCTTTTTAAGTGACGTGTTCCGTGTCCGACACGAAATGGATATGCGACACGTAATGGTGAAGTGTCCAATTCAAAAGACATTTTTTTAGGTATCTAACAATTCCAACATGGTTCCAACACAATTTTAAAAGGAACTAATACAATTTCTAACAACTTGCAAACTTATTACAGAGATAAGAAACAAATCTTATATATAATAAAAAATATTTAGATTATATATGTTTCTCTTCACCTTTTGGATTTTAGATGAATGAATTAGATTCATTTTTTATTATATTTGACTAATCTTGTTCATAAATAATTTTTTAATACATAAATCTTGATTGTCAATTTATATAATTCATAGTAATGTAATATATAGATTTGTGTCTCCGTGTCTTATATTTTGGAGATTACACTTGTGTGCGTGTCCGTGTGATATCTGTGTTTGTGTCAGTATCCGTGTTTCATAGGTTACATTAAACTAGCTTGTGCATTGGATGTTATGGTGAAACTGCATAGGCATCGAGTGTGGATCCAGGAAGTGTCTCCAGAATTTTGTAATCCCGCTTCTAGTTTTTGAAGAAAAATGTACTGATGAAATTTATTTATTTTTTTACGAGGGTTCAAGCTGTTTTGTGGGTTTATGTTAAGTTGCATGTGTTGAAAATCGAGTTCTTTTTGTTTTCGAACAGGTAGTTTACATGGCTTTGGTGGGATCATTTCCTTTTAACTCCTTCCTATCAGGAGTACTTTCTTGTGTCGGAACTGCTGTACTTGCTGGTAAGTGTTCTCGGTCTATAACAATTTGCAGGCTAGCTTGTTATGAATATTTACATACACCAACACATTTTGGTACACTGTGAGCTCTCTGAATCTACTAGATACATGTGCACGGCATGGGCCGTATAAACCTGCTACGAACATATTGTTCTCGTCTTTCTGATCATTGTATTCCTTCTTTCATTGTGGACCAGTTTGTCTCAGGATCCAAGTGAATAAAGAGAATAAGGAATTCAAGGTAAAAATTCTTGGCTAATCTATTTTGATCTTTGAATTGATATATTAAAATTGAGAACCTGCAATTACCCTTGCAAGTTGCAACCTATAAGATTTTTAGGTTTGCTTTCTTTTAACCGTCATGTTATGTGTCAACAATCTGGCTAACGGATTTAGTTTCAAACTTAGACCCCTACATCTTTAATACGACAAATCAAAGCAAGAATGAAATAAATTCATATTTTGTGTTTGTTTGTTCACTTGATATATTCTTACACATATTTGACTTTTCATCGTACTGCAGGATCTTGCACCCGAGCGAGCTTTTGCAGATTTTGTTCTCTGTAATCTGGTGCTTCATTTGGTGATCATGAACTTCCTTGGTTAATTTGGGTTCATGTGGCTGTTGTTGGTTTTGATCGGACCCTTGGACAATAAAAAGTAATAGTAGTATACCTAGACTTTTGTAATAGTATTTATAGACAGCAACTTCCAATTAACTGTTTTAGTATTTTGTTGATTCCCCCGTCCTGGGGTCTCTGTTTTGATTGTAGAGAAGGGTGAGTTACAGAAGTTATTTTTATTCACGTGGATATCTAAATCTGAGTACTACCCTACCCAAAAATTTTTTCTGAGGGCAAATTTTCAGGCATGATGGGACACAAAGGAATAAAGGATTTAAAGGGGGGATGAGTGGGTATGTTAATTGATATATTGCAGCTGACCATGGCGAGGCCAAGAAAAAGAGCAAACGAAAAGCTGTTTTGTGTTGTTAGCCCATGACATGATACACTGATATGAATGTGAAAACAATAAGTTGCATGGGTAGCCATGAACCAGGGTCTGACACGTTACTCTATTGAGCAATTCATCATTTCGTCTTTCCTTCACCTAACTTTTTATTTGCTCCGTGGTTTCTTTAATGTATCAATTCCACTATTGGCTTCTTCGCCAACTTTATCTTTCCCTATTGATTCTCGCTGATGAGATGGAGATCGCAGAAGGGATTTTGTAGGTGTCAGTCTAGACTGAGTATCATCAGGTTGTTATCAATGAATTTCGTGAATTGCTTCATCTAAACAGAAGAGTTATTGATTGTCAACTTCACGGGGGACAAGAAAGGCAAAGCAATCTTGAACAGGGTGAGCCAGCCCCATTATAGTTTTGGCGTCTTCCTCCTTAAATAGGCTACCATTTTTGGGCAAATACTACTGTGTTTGACATATAGTATAATCAGTTAAGTTTTCTCTTGACTGAATAAATTGGCTAAAGGAGCTCTTGTTGGAACAAAATAAAGTGAAGGTTTTATGGCCTCCTCTAGATAACATCTTAGAACGAGTTTAGACGGACATGGCTTAAGCTAAAAAAATGTCTTTACAAAATCAGTAGGGGACTGGTTATTTCTTTTATGTTGTGTTTGGTTGGGGGTTAATTGTATGTGATGATAAAATGGTAGGATCATTCTTGTTTGGTTGAGATTATTTGTGTTGATTTAGAAGTGTGGAAAGGTGGGAGTCGACGAGGGCTTCATCTACACTCTAGTACGAAGAAGAGAAGGGAAAGTCATAGTGACATATGTGCAAATACATTTCTAACTTTACATGTGCTTCTATAGTATCTTTTACTGTGTAACGTTACACTACATGCATGACAACACCTTTAGCAGAGATTCTTATGAGACTTGGCAGAGTAATCTTGATTGCGTTTGATGGTGGTTGAGGGATTTGAATTCACCATTAAAAAGGGACGTTGGAGATAGTATGGTTACTGGTTGAGTCTTCTTCTTCCTCTTACTTTGGCTCTTTGTTTTGTCTTTTATGAGCTAATGAGTTAAAGGTCCGTGGTGGGTGAGAAAGTTGGTGGCTTGGTGTGTTGTGGTAGAATTTCGTGGTCGCAGGAGAAGGTGGCGGCGAAGGTTGGCAGTGAATGAGATTTGTCATAGCAGTGAGATTCAAACCTGGTGATGATCGATTATGACAAAGAGTATAATCGAGTATACATATATTTTGCCAAGCATAATTAATTATCCTGATACCATAATCGACTATGTGTCAAATTTTATACATATAATAGATTATATTCTTCCAATGATCAATTATCTGTGTCGTTGTTCATATTTGGCGCTTGAGTGATGTTTGTTCCCTTGCTTTGAGGTTGCTGATGGTGATCTTCATTATGACATGCAGGAGTTTGTTCCTGAGTTTCATGTGGTTTGGTTGGTGGTGGAAAGCGTTGGTTTCCTGGAGATATTGCAGTGCTTTTGGATCGCTATGTGGATTCGTGTGTGTGGGTTGGGTTGAGCATTTATTGTTTTGGTTTGTGTGATGGATTGAAGTTGTGTTTATTTGGTTTCCATAGGTACATGGTTTTGGTGTTGCTGGTGTTGTTTATCAGTGTTGTCTTTATTGTTGTGTTGTTAATATGATTTAGCAAAGTTTGAATACCTATTGCTATTGAGGTTAATGGTGAATATTTATACAATATGATTTATTTTGGATTTGTTGTGCATAGTTAATTGGTATATCTCTCTTTGTATATGGTATATTTAGGAATTAGGTTAATATTATTTAAAAATTATATTAAATTATTGAATACATTAAAAATTATATTTAGTAATTTATGATTTTTATTAATTCATTTATTTAAATTATATAGGATATTCATTATGAATTTCAATAAATAGTAACAATTATTTTGGTAAAAAAAAAACATTGCACAAATTGTTTCAATAAATAGTCATAAATCTTACATGTCTTCAACGTGGAGTTATCCATGGAGTCATATGTGAACCTAGGTTGGTCAAATTTTCTTGGTAAAAAAACATTGCACAATTAAGATGATGAAGAGTCACCGTAAACCCATGACGATGTCCAACAACCCACACCCGAGGCACTAGTATCCCCAATTCCTCGTGATGGTAAGATGCTTCCACAGAGGATTCAATAATTTGAGGATTCATATGTACACCGTATTAGATGATTGCGGATAGATATGCAGACTAGATTTGACCGAGTGCATAACATAATTAACCAGGTCGAGCGCAAAATAGATGACTTCCATTATAATTACTTTGAGTGCATAATATAATTAACCAGGTCGAGCGCAAAATAGATGACTTCCATTATAATTACTTTAATCGTATTGTTTTTTTTTTCAGTAATTTAATGAATTTTATAATTCCGTTTCAATAAATTTTTTAGAACTTCCAAATTTCAGCAAAATTTCAATATATCAACAATACCTAAAATTAAATTTAACCACAATGAGAAAACTTCTTATATTACTATTTCATAATTACAATAATAATCCTTCGCCTAACAAATTAATCATATTTTGTTAAATAATAATTTCAACTACAAGGATAAATTTTAATTATACATTTTTCACAAGATTACCTAAAATGTTCATCAATTACTCCTACTAAATTAATCATATTTCATTTTCAACATTTTTTAATCACAAAGGCAAATTTGTAACCTTACATTTTTTATCAATTAAAAAATACCAATATAAATTATAACCATCACATCACTCACAAACTTTCCTCCCAAATATCTTCTTTTCTCACCATCCATTCATCCAGACAACCTAACTTTTCACACACTTTTCTCTTAAATCTACCCAAATCTGCTGTCTCAACCAAACAAAGTCTTAATAAATCTTACATGATGTATGTGGAAATCTCCAAACTCTTGAACACCAGTAACGCACATGGTTTTTTTAATATAAGGAGTTCAGAATTTATTCTACCTAAGTATTGTTTTATTAACAATACAAATGTTTGGTTAATAGTAAGTGTTTTGAATTTGGCTTAACATTGAATTTGTATAATGGTTCCAATCTTATGTTACCTTCCATTTTATTGTAAATCTCAAATGAACCTATATTTGTATATTTATCGAAGAACCTTAGTAAAATTGTAATTCTCACTTTGTTTACAGATTGAAATTGGAGAAGAGGTTCCCAGCGTAATATTATTTATTTTGATCATTGGGACCACAATTGTTCTTTTTAGATTCATTCTCTTTATTTTTCAATTTTAAAAGGTTTATTAATTTAAAATATTGTCTAATTGTAAACACTTGTTTATATATTTAATGTAACTCTCTTGTATACTTATTTAATCTTAGTAAACCTTAATTGACTAACCCATAATGAGTTTTTATTTCTCACAAGTTCTCTCAAGTTAAAATATTTGTGTCTCTTATTGTAATTGTTATTTGTCATCTTTTATCATTGTTATTCTTAAAAAAATCTTACAAGTTGGAGGAATGATTTTCTCATAGTTTGATACCTTTAATTGTTATATTGTTGTTACAATCTTTTGTTTACCGTGTTTCAGTCTTTCTTGTTGTTATTTAAAAATTCATAAACTACTGACTAACATGAAAGTTTATTCATTTCATGTTTAAGAGTTTGAAATGTGAAATATTATAAATGTAAGAAAATATGTTAGTAAGCTATATTTAAAGTCTTTCACAACTAAAATTATATATTTTCATAATTTTTTTATAGAAATATACAATACTATAACATGATAAGAAGTACGAGAACAAAATTTTATTAAGATACTATCCTTAACAAAGAAGTACATCATACAAAACAGTATATACTCTTAAAAGTAAATAACAGTGACATAATAGTTGAAATATTATACAGTTTGGTAATATAAACTATTTTTATAATTCTTGAATCTTTGAAAGACTAAGTAGTTAAATTATTTTCACAAGTTATTAATCTTTTTAATTTAAGTGTTTTTACTTTACATAAAAATGGACTAAGTAATATATTACCTTTACAGATAATGAAAAAAAAAAGACAAAGAGGAAGATTAATAAAGTAAATCGAATGGTAACTTTAAATAATGACTCAACATATTTGTCTTTTTATTTTCTACAAATATAATAGTAAAATGTGTGTTATTTATTAAAATTGCTCCCACTGTTCCAAAATTGCAGATAGTTTTAATTGTTTGAGTATTTTTTAGAAAAATTAAGTGATACTGTCATGTTCCAAGTAAATATGATTATTTTATCTAATTTATTATCAAACTATTTACTCTCCACATCAGTTAAAATAAAATATATTTATTTTTGTTCTTTATATATCTTAAATATTTTTAAATTTTGGGAGGGACAATACAATTACAAGAAAATATAAAATACTTTTTATAATAAAATTACAAGAAAAAAAAACTTTTTAAAGCTAATTTGATTTTTGATTTCTTATATATATATATATATATATAACCTCTGAAAGAATGCAAATTTAATCTCTTGAATTTCACACTTTTTATTAATTAGATCATGTATACAAAAATTTCACACAATAAGTTCACCACATCACTTGATTTTAATGGATAATATAACATTTAAAATGTGTAATTTTGCATTATTAAATATCATATTTATAAAAATATAAATTATGTCAAATTTGATAAACGATATAACAAACTTTAAACGTTGAATATTGATTAAATTTATATTTTATAAAAATGATTAAAGACGCAATTTGATTAAGCTTCACACCTATTACAAAATGAATCTAATTATCATAAATGTATATATATATATATAGAAGAGTGAAGGGGGCCACTTGCCACCTTGATACATCCGTAGCTGGTGGCTGACTTGAGCTAATACCTTTTATTCTCATCGATGATCCTTTGATTATAGAATAACTACTTCTTTTAAACATTAAAAAAAAAATAGATCTTTGTCATGCTCTTTTTAAAGGTGTATCCAAAACTGTTATCATGGTGTAAAGTGACATTTTCTGACGTTTACTGTGCGTATAATTCCTCGTTAATTAATTAGTTCATGCTTTATTAAAATATTCACTTTCTCATCTAAAACAAAATTTCACTACACACATCCCTTTTTAAGGTTTTGTCCCTTCCTATCACAATAACATATGTGTCGCTTCTTTGCGAATTAACGTAATGCATCTTTCAGATCAAGATCATGTTTGTATTAATTAAGGAGGATCTTTTAATTATATAAAGAAAAAAGTTTGCTATAAGGTGCATGAGTTTTTTTTTTTTTTTTGTGATGTACTAATAAAAAAGTGAAAAAATACTGCAGTTACTTCTTTTCTTTTTTGTTTCCTTTTTCTGATTTCAAACACTCATATCAATTTTGGTATCAAATATGACAAAAGATAGCATAGAACACATCAAGACAGGGAAAGCACCAACTTGCTGGAAAACCATTTTTTATTAACTTCCAAAGGAATTATCTTTTCCAAACAAAAAACTAAGGGACAATAATTCATCTAAAGAGTTAGCCATATGTTATTACTATAATGGCATCTCAGTCCCAAGGTAATAATTCTCGAAAAGATGTATTTTAAGAATTATTTCATTCTAAATTATAATTAGTTGGATTATCTCTATTTTAATTTACATTAATCGTTGGTATTCGTTCCCCAAAATTCTTTGAGCCAGCAAAGAAATAGACCTTATATGATATAATAATTGAAGTTTTCATGAATGGAGAGATCGTTTTGTTTGTTTAATTTGCTCATAAACAAGTTTATTATGGCCTTAATTCAGTCTTCTATATCTCACAGAACATGTAATATAGGAAAATTAATTATAACACCACTTCATTAAGAAAACATTTAAAGGAACTGTTGTTAGCATTTCACAATTTAATATAATAATAAATCTACATAGAGTTATGGTAATTACTTTAAAAATCTCAGAGAAGTGATTTTTGATTATGTCAATATACAAATTTATTAAACTAAAAAATGTGGAGAAAAAATCAAAGTTGGAATTCAATGGAAGAATGATACACTCAAGAGAGCGAAAGCGACATGTACGGCACATGGCTTAAAGCGCAGACAAAGAATATTCAACAGAAGCATGAAAAATTTTACACACAACTTCTATTAACACATTTTTTATCATAATTATTATTTACCTAAAAAATTAAAAAATATACCTATTAATGATTAAAAGATTTGTTGTAAGAAAATAATGTTACTTGGAGTTTTATCCGTTCAAGTATCGGGTCCGTTGGAGGGTGTCCACGTGTCCCACAGTCACACAGTTGCAGGTGGGTCCCAGGGAGACGAAAAGCACGTGTGCCCGCCAATCCCTCGCACTCACCACATACGAACGGATCCTATCTCTCTCTCTTTCACACACCCTCTCTTTCGGGTTTGATCTTTGAAGAATGACCATGACCGGTTCTTCAGCTTACTGTGTGGCACACGCTATCCCTCCCTTCCTCCGCCTCAACAAAACTAGCTTCCTCTTCTCCACGCCGCCAACCACATTCTTCCCTGCGCCTACAACTCCTAGGGTTCCGCTTCTCTCTTCAACCTCTTCCTCTTCCTCCTCCTCCTCCTCTTCTTCCTCTTCCGCTTCCTCCATCTCTCTGCGATCTTCTACCGCGCCCTCGCCTTCCTTCTCCTCCCTCACTCCTAAAGATAACTGCCTCGTCTCCGCCAAACATTCTTCCCCTAACATGTCCGCCTCAGTCTCTTCCCGCACCTTCCTCAACGCTAAGACCGAACAAGGTTCACTTCACTTCTCCTCTTTCCTTTCCTTTTTCCTATATTCATACTCCGCTTCTTCTCTATATGTTTATCGCCAGCTTCTTCGTTTTTTTTTTTTTTTTTTTTTTTTTTTTTTTTTTTTTTTTTTTTTTTTTTTTTTTTTTTTTTTTTTTTTTTTTTTTTT
>Ga0099824_1000938_pt1 | contig 38759 bp, 25 predicted proteins | sample SiratrowhiteBW_FD_76837 | JGI IMG/M metagenome (GOLD analysis project Ga0099824, IMG submission 76837) | Root nodule microbial communities of legume samples collected from California, USA - Siratro white BW | ecosystem: Host-associated > Plants > Roots > Nodule | place: USA: California... | reverse complement strand
TTTTTGTTTTTTTTTGGAGTTTTTTTTTGTTTTTGTTTTTAATTTTGTTTTTTTTTTTTTTAAAGGGACTTTTTTTTTTTTTTTTTTTTCTGTGAATATTGTCCTGATGTATTAATGTAATTATAGCACTCAATGTGTTCGTCTTTGTACGTATGTTTTTGTTACAATTTATAATGTTTTTAGTTTTATAAAAGTTAGTATATATTTTTATGTTCTGTATTAGTTTTCTCTTTTTTCTGATAGAAAGACTTAGGGACGAATTTAAAAGAGAGAAAGAAGAAAAAAAATTAAGAAAAATAACATTATTTAAATTAAATAAAAGACAGTGAAACATGTAAAAATTAAGAGAATGAGTACAAAGTTTGTGAATAATTTTATAAATATATTAATATATTTAAAAATAAAAATTTTAAATAAAATTTTAAAAACAATAATAAAAGAATTTCAAAAATGTAAATTTAAGTTAGATCAAATTTAATTTAAAAAATAAAAGATAGTTATAAAATTATATTAAATAAAAGAAATTATTTTTTATGATCAAAATATATTAAAATAAATTATCAAAATTCAAATAAATAAATTTGATTTCTATATTTTGTTTTACTATTTTAATATTAATTATTTTATTCGATTATTATTTGTATGATAATCAGTTATGACTAAATTTTAAATCTTTCTTCACATGTTAGCGTGGAAGTTTTAAAAAATAATTACCTCGTTTTTCGTGCTTTTATACATAGACTGTTTTAACTTTACATTTCTGCTGATCTTGAGTTTCCATCGCTGGTAACAAGACCTAAAGGGAAATTAGGTTTCATTATATTTTTAGTTTTATATTAATTATTAATCTCATTTTGTTTTTTTATTGTATTCAAATTACATTATTTAAGTTTTCGTGTCAATCACATTTAATTAACTAACAAAATTACTGTCAATCCTATTACAAACTGAATCCGTCATTGCATTTATTATTAGACAAAAACTTCAACAGGAAAAGGAGAAAAATTAAAATTTTGTTATTGTTATTTTGAAATTTGTAAAGCACAAAGGTTTTATTAATTCTATTTTTGAACGAATGGTATAAAAGTATATACTGAATTTGTCTGAATTATTTTTTTTTTTACATTTTGGGATATACTGAATTATTTTTTTACTGGTTATGTTTGGGGATTACTTTTATATTATTATTATTATTATTAGAATTTTTGGATCATTTTCATTTATTTGTTTGTGTTCATTAAATTATTAAAATCATTAGGTTAGTGTATTATAGGAAGGGTTGACCACCTAATCCAATATAATTTCATAATTCAAATGAGTAAGCCAATAGAATGGATCTCGGACCGACCGATCAATTACTGATACAACTTTGCAAGGTAAGACCGACTGGCCAATTACTGACACAGCTTTGCAAGGTAAGTATTTACTATCCTATTATGATCAACGAACACGTGGCTCTCACGTGTCAGCCATTGACGTGAGGACTTCATTGTTAATATGGGTCTTCAGTCCAATCGCTCAAAGGCCCATTCGAATAAAAGGGAATGTGACTCCAACAAATAAGGTAGTGTTACTTTACCTCACTTAATCCTATATAACTCGGACCTATCTGACTTGAGTGTTGGAGTGCAGGCAGGACCCCCTCCTGGGATTGTGGGCATTTGGAGTATTCGAAATCAGCCAAGATCACACGGCAGAGAACGATACCAGCAGCCAGCAAGAGCCGACCGAAGACATTGTTGCTTGTTGGAGCTAACCAGTCTCTTGCAATAACATTTTGGCGCCCACCGTGGGGCCGAGATTAGTCTAACAAAGCAACGGTGATGACTAGAAATCAGAGAACTCAGCAAAATCATATAAGAGAGGACCTAACGGCTATATTGGCCGAGATGAGGCGAGAGCTCGAGACGATAAGGAAGATGCGTGAGGAAGACTGAATGCGCCATGTTGGTTCTATGGACGTGCTTCGTGAAGAGAACGAAAGACTCAAGCAAAGAGTCGACATGGTGGAGCAAGAAAGAGCCTATAGAGAAAACCCAACTGAGGAAAAAGGCTCCAAGCACAAAGGCTGGAGGGAGGAAGGCTCTCAGTGAGAAGGCCGAAGAGACGAAGGCTCTCGGCGCGAGGGCCGAAGAGAGGTAGGATCCTAACTAGAAGGCCGAAAGGGAGGACGTGAAGAGACATCATGTACCACAATTGCTAACTCATATGGGAAGTATCCTTTCACTGATGAGATAATGGCAACTATGTTACCCAAAGGTTGGAAGAACCCTATATTGGATCGGTACGATGGGTCGACGGACCCAGAGGAACACATTGACGCATATGTTGCCCAACTGTCCATATATACAACGGACATCGATGTGTATTGTAAGATTTTCTCGGCTTCCTTGAGAGAGGCCGTGGTCAATTGGTCACGATGTAGTTTGCGACCAGTAAACCCCACCACCTGACATCCACCGCGTTCATCAATGTCCGGCAAGAAAAAGGAGAATTCATGAACATATTCGGTAAAGTCGTTTTGAGCATTCGTGGACTTCTCGTAGAGGTGCCGATGGCTTATTTGATCACTGCTCTTCGACCGGGACCATTTGCGGACATCCAGGCTATGCAACCGGCTACTGATATGGATGAAATCCGTCAGATGTCTAATTCATGCATGTTAAGGAACTTAGGGAGATCAGGAGCCAGGCTAGGGCCGAACAGAACCAAGAAAGGCAGAACGACAAAGACATAACCCACCTAGGACCAAGGAGTTACCTCGAGCTTTAAGGTTTATGAAGTATACGTCTCTCAACACAGGTCGGGCACATATTCTGAAGGAAGCACTTAGTACCGAGCTCATCACGACACCATGCATGTTCCCCTCACCCCCTCGAGCAAATCAGAGTAAGCATTGCCGATACCACCATAACCATGGTCACAACACTGAGGAGTGCATAGCCTTAAAGGATAAGATAGAGGAACTCATACAAGTAGGGCACTTACAGCGTTATGTAGTAAGAGGCGAATGGAGACAATACGGTCGCCAAAGAGCGAAGACCCCCGAGCACAGTCCTAGAAGAAGCATGAGGGTGAGGAGCCCAAGAACAAAGAGGGATGACCGGACGAGACGCAAGCGATCAAGGAAGAGAAGTCCACGGTCGCGCGACGATGCCAACCGTACAATAATTAACACTATATTTGGAGGATTTGGAGGCGGAGGACCGTCGCATTTGGCAAGAAAGAGGCATCTGAGAGCGATCAAGAGTGTGCACATGATTAGTCACCGTACGAAGCGAAGTATGCCGGATATTACCTTCATCGACCGAGACTTTAAAAGCATTGACACCCGGCAGGATGATTCGATGGTCATTGCTATTGAAGTAGCAAATTGCGAGATCAGGAAGATGTTGGAAGATCAAAGGAGTTCAGTAGACGTCCTTTACTGGAAAACTTTCAAGAAAATGGGTTTGGACGAGGATGCAATCATCCCGTTGGATGAGCGTTTCTCTGGAGAGCGAGTAGACACCAGAGGTTATGTTGATTTGCATACCAAGTTCGGTAAAACCGACCAACGTCACTGAACAATCCTTGTCAGGTACTTGATAGTTGACGTCAACACTTCGTAATAATGCGCTCTTGGGATGACCTTCCTTGAACAAATTAGGAGCTATCATTTCCACACCCCACCTTGCCATGAAGTTTCCGGACGAGCGAGAAGGAGTGGTGACTATCCATGTAGACCAACAAACAACCCAGGAGTGTTACGTGGCTAGCTTGAAGCTAACACCGACCATAACGTCAGCCAAAAGGGATGTCAACCAAAGAATGGTGGCAATGACGGACCTTGTTCCGAGAATAAATGATGAGATTAGAGTGGAGCCTAAGGACAATGTTGAAGAGTGGCAACTGGGAGTAGAAGGGCAGAACACACAATTAGGAGGGGGTCGACTAAGAAGGAGAATGAAAAGCTTAGGAAGAAGCATGTAGACAATAGAGATCTTTTTGCCTGGACAACCAAGGATATGCCAGGCATTGACCCCTAGGTGATGTCTCACAGGCTCTCGGTGTGCAAAGGGGCAAAGCCCGTCACCCAAAAGAAGAGAAGATTAGGGGGGAAAAGAGACAGTCAGTCGTAGAAGAGGTGCAAAAACTGCTTAGCGCGGGCTTCATAAGGGAGATTCAGTACACTACATGGTTAGCCAACATAGTTATCGTCAAGAAAAGCAACGAGAAATGGAGGATGTGCACGGACTACATAGACTTGAATAAAGCTTTCCCTAAAGACGCGTACCCTCTCCCCAACATCGACCGACTAGTCAACGGAGCAATTGGCCACAAAATTTTGAGTTTCCTGGATGCCTTCTCAAGGTATAACCAAATACCAATGTACGATCGAGATGTTGACAAGACAACATTCATCACAAAATCTGCCAACTACTGTTATTAGGTAATGCCTTTTGGTATGAAAAATGCAGGTGCTACCTACCAAAGACTAATGGACAAAATTTTCGAGAAGCAGATTGGGAAGAACATTGAAGTGTACGTAGATAATATGGTGGTCAAGTATGAAACGTTTGATCGACATTTGTAAGACCTAACCGAAAAATTTGGGCAGCTGCGCCTCTACAATATGAGACTAAATCCGGCCAAATGCGTCTTTAGAGTTGAAGGAGGGAAATTCTTGGGATTTATGCTTACACATCGGGGGATTGAAGCCAATCCCGATAAGTGCTCGAAAATATCATCCGTGAGGAGCCCTACCAATCTGAAGGAAGTATAGAGGTTGGTGGGAAGGTTGACGTCCTTGTCCAGGTTCTTACGTAGACTAACCGAGAAGATTCGCTCTATCCTAAAGTCCTCAGGAAGGCTGACAGATTTAAGTTGGACGAAAAGTGAGATGAGGCATTTAATGAGATAAAGACGGCTGTGTCCTCTACCCCAATTCTTGAAAAGCCCAAACTTGGAAGAAAATTGTTGCTTTACTTGTCCGTCTCAGAAGATGCCATAAGCTCAACTTTAGTACAGGCAGAGGATTACAAGCCTATCTACTTCACTGGCCGAGCACTTCATGATTTGGAAACAAGGTATCAAGTGATTGAAAAGGCAACTTTACCATTGGTTTATATGGCTAGAAGGGTAAGGCCCTATTTCAAAGGTCATCCCATAACCATCAAGACAGATTACCTAGTAGGAAAGGTTTTCTTGAGGCCTGACCTGGCCAGACGTATGATCTCATAGGCAATAGAGCTATCAGAATTTGACTTATCTTTTGAACCGAGGGGACCAATAAGGGCACAATGCTTAGCTGATTTTGTATCCGAGTTACAAGAGCCGACTGGGAACTCGCCGGCGAATGGTCAAGACTCGTGGTGGTTATATGTAGACAGTGCTTCAAACAAGAAGGGGTGTGGAGCGGGAGTAGTAATGGAAAACCCCAACGGAGTGCGACTTGAACAATCTTTGCATTTTGCCTTCAAAGCCTCGAACAACCAAGCAAAATATGAAGCCCTTATTGCCGGCCTACCCTTGGTCGATGATATAGGGATGAAACACTTGATTTGCTTAAGTGATTCTCAACTGACGGTCAGTCAGGTCAATGGCAGTTTTCAGGTGAAAGATCCTTTGCTGAAAGCCTAGTACTAGAAGGTATTGGCGATGTTACCACGCTTTGAAACTGTCAAAATAGACACATCCTTAGAAATAGCAACTCCAGGGTTGATATACTCTCGAAACTGGCACTAGGAAAGGGGAAAGGCAGATATGACTCGGTAATTCAACTTACTCTAAGTCAACCATCAGTTTTCGTCACCGAGTGCATGAGTACGGGTAGGAAGAAACCGAGATATTTGTGGAGCCGCCACAAGCCGAGATATGCACAGGACCAACGCCAGCTGAAATACATGTAGAGAAGGATGATTGGAGAGCACCAATTTGGGAATTGACAAGGAGCCTGGTTAGGGGAGAGCATGTCCAGGATAAAGCACTAGTTAAGAAAGTCGTCTGATATGTTGTCATTAGGGAGGACTAATGTAAAAGGGGATTTTCAACCCCTTTGCTAAAATGTCTAAGTAGCGAACATACTGAGTACGTCATGGACGAGCTTCACAATGGGGTGTGTGGGATGCATTGCGGACAAAGAACTTTGGCAGCCAGAATAATCAGAGCGGGTTACTATTGGCCGACTGTCTGGCAAGATTGTTCAGAATATGTTAAGAGATGCAAGGGCTATCAGGATAACGGTCTTTTTAACCACCAACCATTAACCGAGCTCCACAATATCCGGTCACCCTGGCCATTCGCAAAATGGGGAATGGATATAGTCGGACCTTTTCCCCCTGCGTCCGGACAAAGGCGATTCTTGATTGTGGCAATAGACTATTTCACCAAATGGATTGAAGCAAAAGGTAAAATGGGCTGATGAATTGTTTGAACTACTTTGGCCTTACAGGTGTACCCCGCAATCCTCAACAGGTGAAACCCCATACAATCTGACGTACGGGATGGTAGCCAAGATACTGGTCGAAGTTGGAGAAGCCACTCTGCGCAGACAATTGAATGATATGAAGATCAATGAAGAGTGTATGAAAACCGAGCTCGACTTGCTAGAAGAACTGCGCAAGAAGGTCAGAATAAGAGAAGAAGCCTGCAAACAACAGACTGCCCGACGATATAACAGCCGAGGCCTGTAAAGATCCGGCTAATGGTAAGTTTGCTCCAAACTAGGAAGGCCCCTTTCGAGTACCTGAAACATTGAAGAATGGAGCTTTTTGACTAGAGCACTTGAGTGAAGATCCTATACCCAGGACGTGGAACGCAGATCATCTGAAGTTTTACTATAGCTGAAATGTTGTTAGCAATGCACTCTTTCCTACCTGCAGCATTTTTCTCTAAGGAGGGTTTTGGCAGAGGAGCTTTTAATGAGACATATATTTTAATGAATCAAGTAAACAAGTTCCTCTCTTTTATCATATAACTGACTGAGAGTTAGGAACACACACGACTAACACCAAACCTGCGAAACTGATCGCACACTCTTAAGTACACTTGCGGAACCAACCGCGAACTGTCTGATAAGCACGTGACCTAAGTTAAGTAAACATGTGGAACGGATCGGGAAATCATAGGTACACTCGTGGAACCGACCGCGTAGTGTGTAACAAACACAACCTAACTCAAGCAAACCCACGAAACTGACCGCCCAATCTTACGCACCCCGTGAAACCAACCGCTTAATGTATGACAAGCACTTGATCTAAATCAAGCAAACCCGCGAAATCGCCTGCATACTATTAAGCATGCTCGTGGAACCAATCGCGTAGCATATAACCAAACACTTGACCAAAGTCAAATTAGCCTACCAAACTGACCATGTAGTATTAGGAATATTATTGAAACAAACCGCGTAAAGTATTAAGTTAAAACAAAGCCAACCATGTATCGTTATAAAATGTTCATACTACGAATACTTAGCGCGTGAGCAGTTAAATATAAACCAAGATTCAGTAATTTCAAAATACGAAGTCAGGACAGGTTAACGACATACAAAAAATGATAACTACGGGGCAAAGATCACAAGAAACATGAAAATTAATTGAAAGTGGAAACTTTGTATTCATCTATCAAAAGGCTGACAGATTATAGCCACAACAAGTAGCCACAACAAAATCCAAACGAGCCTAGTGGATCAGTTCACACCATTGCTAGAGGATTCGTTAGAAGAGGATGATCATCCTCAACTAGGAAAATGCACTATAGAAGTGTCAATTCCATTCACTTCACCCCGTCCCGCTCCCAGCTGACTATCTTATTCTCCAACGAAGATTTCTCTATGCTTAACTCTTACCAGGATGACCCTATGTTTATTATGACCACCATAGCAAACTAGAGGCTTCACAAGGTCTTGAGTGATCATAGGAGCTCAACTGATCTCTTATTCTGGTCCACCTTTCTGAAGTTGAAGCTTCTCCCCACGTACATCCAGCCCTATCACGAGCCATTACTTGGATTTGCTGGGCAATCGTGTTCACACTAGAGGCTATGTCAATCTGTTGACAATGTTTGGCACAAGCAAGTCATACAGGACCCTGACAGATCAGTATATTCTGGTGGAGGCAAAAACTTCTTACAATGTAATAATTGGGATAAGGACGTTGAACAACAATAATAGTCAAGGTTTATCCCAAGGAAGCTCGACTATGCTACATCCAAAGCTTGAAAGTAGTAGCACCATATTCGGTTAAGGGAACCACGAAGGAGTTTACTGAAGTTGCCAGAGAAGTGTTAGTGCGTGGAAATGGTAGAACCAGGAGAGCTGGGCCTCGATCCCAGATCTAAGGTATACGTGTAAGACCGTCCAAACTTTGACGAGCTAATGACTTTGGTCCAGCTCGGGACACAGGAACAAAACATCAAGCTAGGCAATATTGCCAACAAGTGGCTAACAAAGGTCATTGAGTAAGTACTGGTTGCTAATGCTATGAGCTAGCTATTCTCACATAGGCTAAAGCAGTAGCCTAGAGGAAGAACAAAATCGGGTAGAGCTCATCATCAACGAAGGTCAAGGGGAGTTCATCAGCCCCTATGGTCATTCCTCTGGATAAGCTGGCTTCGAGGAGTCTTGCACCTGAGCAGGTACTCCCAAAGGTCACCACCATAGAGGTAGCTCCTCTGTGCGTCTCTCCTACTCCCCAAACTCAAACCTCCGTCTCTTCAAAGCCGACGACTTCTCTCCCTCATACATCTGTGCCAATCGAGGTGCATAGGACACAATAATCGTTAGCACTTGGGTATAGCCGACCCACACCCAATAGTACCACATTGCTTAAGAGTCAATACCAAGGTCAATTTATATGCAACTTCCTCCCTTAACCGTCCGAGGCACCTTTTAAAGAAAAAATCGTGGCAGAGCAATATAGTAATGCATAGCGAATAATACCTTGTTAAAATAAAACAAAACAAAACAGAGGAAGAGACAAAATGATACTAACCTTTGAATTCTCCCTTTGGTGTGAGTAGAGCAGAGTGGGAAGTGAGAAAGATGCAATTCTCACTTTTGAGGGGTTATTGTGAGTGGAAGAGTGTAAAGGCAGAGGATATGAATAGTGAAGATGAATAAAACTCAATATTTGCTCACCTTAAAGATCCCTCTCAATTGTTCTGTCTTTATAATTTTTTTTGTGTGAACAAAACGTGTAAAGTTGTCTAAAAGTCGTGTCTGTAAGCACGTATATATGCTTGAAAAATAAAGTATGTAGTGTAATTGTTAATCTACAACTCCGTCCTAATGATATAAATTATTTCCTTTTTCAAACTATCGATTTTCTTCTGTCACCAAATTTTAGTTAATGTTTTTTTATTAACAAATTGAAAATTACTTTTAATAATCAAAATTATTTCCAATTAAGCAGAATAATTACATATTGTAAAACTATTCCGAAACAGACATTAAAAATTATCAGCTCCCTATTTATTTCAAATTAATTCCATAATCAGAATTTTATTCTAATTTCAAATTAATCCCATAGTCAAAATTTCATTCAAATTTTAATTAAACAAATTTCCATCAATTTTAATTAATTTGTGTACTAAGATCATTAAATCAAATAATCTGCACATGATTTCTAAAAATAGAGTAGACAATATGAGACCCAAGCCCAAACGTCTGGTGAGAGACGAGTGCTCATGGGCTTGACCCAACATAACATACAATTAATGAAAACAAATTGTAATTAGCAAAACTAGGAGTGCTCAACAAAATTGACCCAAATAAAAGAAAGCTTAGACAATAACTAAAGCCTTTTTTATTTAAAACCTTAAGGGATTGGGCCTTCAATCAAATTTTATTTTTTCTGCGGCCTATTAAAAATGGACCCAATTTTCTTAGAATTAAATAAACCAAGTTATCTTTTTTTTTTCCTTTTTATCCTCTTTTTTCAAATATTTATCAGAAAAGTCAAAATCTATCCTTCTCTTTTGAAAAATAAAAGAAAAACAATAACATTTATACTTATACTAAATTATTATTATTTTATTATTTTTAAATAAGCAAATAAAATATTTTTACTAGAATGATAAAAAGATGAAAAGTCTAAATCATATATTTTTCCTCTAAAATTAAAACAAAAAAAAATAAAAGATTATAACGTTTAAACCTAATTTTTTCTATAATTGATTAGAAATATTTTCTCTTCTTTTTTTATTTTATTATTTTTTTAATTTTATTTGCCCAGACGAAATTGGGTGTTAACAATTGCCCTTCCTTACTTTAATTTTACCAGATAATCTTATATTTCAAAAGATTTAGATTGTCAAGGTAAAATACAAGTAAGGACAGAAATATTATTTTCGTCCGGTTTGGAAATAAAATAAAAGTATGGACAAAGGCCGAGACCTTAGTAGTGTCAGAGGGTCACGCACCAACATAAATGATAAGATGGTTGTGACCTTAACAGTGTCAGAGGGTCACACACTAATAGAAATGATAAGATGGTTGTGACCTTAAAGTGTCAGAGGGTTGCACAGTTAACAGTGTCAGAGGGTCACGCACCAACAAAAATGATAAGATGCTCGTGAACTTAATAGTGTCAGAATGTACCAATGATAAAATGGTCGTGACCTTAACAATGCTAGAGGGTCACGTACCGATGATAAGATAAGAGGAAGAAGTCTTCACTTGAAGATGCATGTATGAAATTTTGATAATGAATGCTTATACCAATGCGTGCTATATATATTTTTTGGCAGGGAATCAAGATATTCCTTCTACAGGGAATCAAGTGTCAGAATAAGATAAAAGAATGACCAAAATTTTGCTTATGCAGGGAATCAAGTGCCACAATAAAAAATAAAAGAACGACCAAGATTTTGATTTTGCATGGAATCAAGTGTAGGAATAAGAGAAAAGAATGGCAAAGATTTTGCTTCTATAAGGAATCAAGTACCACAATAAAATTTTCGAAAGGATTTTTCTAAAATTTTCAATGGATTTTATTTAAAGATATGTTTTTTCAATGTTTTTTCCAATTTTTTCCAATGATTTTTTTTTCAATATATCTTTTCAAGCAATTTTCCAATGAAATCTTTCAAAATATTTTTCCCAACAATTTTCCAAAAATTTTTCAACGAATTTTTTTCAAAAATATTTTTTTAATGACTTCACCGATAATGTATGTAAAAATTTCCTTAAAAGAGAATGTATGCATGAAAATGTGTTTCTTTTTTTTATTATTATTTGCAATGTATGTACAAAGGATCTTCTTAAAAAAATAAAATTCCAATGATTTTTAATATTTCAAAAAGTATGTACAAAATTTTCAAACTTTATTTTTTAATGATTTTCAATGTACAAAGGATTTTTTTTCAATTTCTTTTTGATGATGTATGTACAAATGTCCTTTTTTCAAGAAAAGTATGTATGTACAAATTGTTTTTTCTAAAATTTTTTTCAACAATGACAATGTATGTACAATTTTTTTTTCAAAACAATGTATTCATAAACTTTTTAGATATGTACAAATTTCCAAAGGGGATGTACAAAAGTTTTGTTTCAAAAATAATATATGTACAAAATTTTCCAAATATGTACAAATTTCCAAAGTAGAATGCATTTACAAAACATGTTTGTTTTTTCTTTTCAGAAAATTTCAGGGTGTAGAATCATATGTTTCTTGTAACCATAGAATTCATTAGATGTTGACTTCTGTTTTTTCAAAAATAAAAGACCTTGCAAAGTTGAAGCTAATGTTCATGTGGGGTAATTATCAACTTCTTGTTAGAAACATTGCTTCGATGCATGCTTGAGCCCGTAGGTAAATTGTAGGTGTATATATGAGAGTTAGAGGCATTTGAGGGATACTGGGGATGCACATCCTCAAATAGGATTGCCTCAATTTTGGTATGTTGGGCTATTTGGGTGAGCTTCAACTTATCAGGGTATAAACAAATAGGTTTAAGTGAGAGTTTGAGGCATTTGCAAGATATTAGGAATACACATCCTTGGATAGGATTGCCTCAGTTTTGGTAAGTGAGCTTCAACATATCGGGGCATGAACAAATAGGCTTAATGAGAGAAGGGTTAGCGTAAAAGGTTGTTCCTGACAGGCAAATAGGCTTTATAAGGAAAATTCACACAAACTGCCCTAGTTTGTGTGTGTGTGAAGGTAATGATGAGGTATGTGTGAATGATGAGCTATGGGATGGCAAGGGTACGGATGAAATTGGATTCCCCTAGTGTTACTTCTTCTATGATGCTTTATTCTCAATGTGCTAGTTGGTTAATGACTCCATTCTAACAGAGACATTCTAACGATTTCCTTCTTTTTTTCTTCTTTTTTTCTACACGTATTAGTAGTCACATCCTCTTGTTACAAAGTTAAGCCTTATGAAAATCATTTCAATCATTCATCAATCAATATGAACTTTAGTGGGCTTGTAACATGGCCAAGGGTTAAAAAGGTAATGAGGAAAAGGGTATAAAGGCTAAAAAGTTATTTTTGGTTTTAAAAATTTGGAAACAAGGACCATCAACCAAATGTTGGAAACAACCAAGGTCTTCTTCTATAAGCCCTTCACCATCATTTCCTTTTTCCTCTTCTTTTTCTTTTTTTCCTTTTTCATTCATTTTTCCCTTTTTTCTGCATTTTTTTTCTTTCTTTTAAAATGCCACTGAAAAGCTCTTGACATACTTTTTCATAGATTAATACCTTCAGTTAAACTCTTAGGAGGTTTTAAGGATATTCTTTTTTTTTTATGTATTTAGAGCCTTTAACACACTCTTTCTTTGATGTATTTAGGAGCTTTTGATATATTTTTTCTTTGACGAATTTAGGATCTTTTGACATACTCCTGAAAAGTAGTTTAGGCTGAGTTCAACAGGGGGTAAATTGAACATTCAAGAATTTTTGCAAAAGATGGAAAGTAATTGAGTGTAGAATGAAAGTTCTTTATTAAAATAATCAAAAGTTTGGGTTTGAAGTGCACAACAAAAAATCAATTAATTGAAAGTCAAAACAAATCAATTGAAAATAACGCACAAAACAAAAACTACCAAAAAAAAAAATTATTGAAATACGAAAGCAATTAATTGAAAGAAGAACGCAATACAATATTGTTCAAAAACAACCAGTTGAATACTTGAAGCAATTGATTGAAAAGCACTCTCAATACAAAACAACACAAAATTCAATTTATTGATTCCAAAAAACAATTAATTGAACTGAAACTTAACCAATTTCAAAGAACAACTCTAAACAATTGAAAAACCAAAACTGGGAATGATTGCGTAGCAACTATATTGTTGGGAAGATAAGTGTTCTTCCTTAGTGCTTTTGATTGTGTTTGGCTGCTGCATTTGTGGATTTTCAAATTGTATTATGTTCTTGGGTAGTTTCTTGATTGGGTTTTGCTTAAGAGGTGTGTGATTAGGCATTACAATTGAGAGAAACTTGTAATTCAATTATTATATTGTTGTGTTTGCATTCAAATCTATAGTGGGGTACTGCATTTGCACTGTGAGTATGCTTCTTGTGTGGTGGGAGCTGCACAAGGGGTAGAAGACAATCTTGTAGGGTTCAAGATTGGGTCTTGTGTGATTGGATTGTAAACTTTAATTGAATTAGTGGAAATCCTTGCAAGAGGTTGCAAGGGACTGGACGTAGCCCAAGTGGTTGGGTGAACCAGTATAAAAATATCTGTGTGATCTTCTTCTCCCTTGCTCTTTTAATTTTTCGAATTGCATTTGTGCCATATTCAATTCTGCAGTCAAGAACAACCTGTTGAATTTGAAGAACAACTTGTTAAATTCTTAACAGATTTAATATCCTCTTCTCTGCAGCATTTTTATTGATCAAAAACTATCCTGTGTGTTGAATCTCTTTATATTTTACTAGAGTATTAATCACTTTGTTTCTTAATTGGTTTGTTTTGGGGATTTGGAATTATTGATTCGTTTTAGCTTGAATAAGTTGCTAAACGTGGTGTACTTGTGGTTGTTCGTGAGATTCTGATTTTTGCAGTTTAGTGATTAAGTGTTTAATCTTATTCTTCTATATTGGGTGTGACATAAAACTGTTGGATTTGTATTCATTGTCTTTTTTAAATTGGCAAATAAAACTTGCTGAAATATTTTCTGGACTGTTTGATTGTGAATTTACTGGATAATTCAAATCTATTTTTTAACCTGAATTGAGTTTCTTATATAGTGCTTTATAATACATTTCAGGAAATCTAGTTTGTTTCACTACAGTAATTGTATTGAATTTTTGGATAGCTTTTTGAGTCTATTAATCTCTACAAATTATCATAAGTACAAGGGAATTACATCTGAACATCATTTAATAAATCTGCTCATTACTATTGCTACTTAATTCGTGATTAATTAGACTGTATTCAAATATGGTTTTTCTAGTTTTTAATACTGCTGCAGTATTGTGATTTAAATCCATTGATATTTGGATTCAATCAATTGATTTTTCTAAAAAACAAAAAAAATCAACAAGATAACTTTTGAAAATAGTTAATTGATTTTCCTCTGAAAGTGGGTTTCCGAAAACTATTAATGCCTCACTTAGTTCTTCTCAATTATTTATTAAACAAAGTGAATTTTTGGAGCTCTTTTTAGATGAAATATCATGCAACTCAGGGTTTTGAACCAAAACCACACTCACACACACACAACCTATGTTCTAGACCAAAACCCAAGAGATCTCCCATCAAGATCCATGATGGCTTCATCAAACCACTTGGCAAGCTTTGATCCAAGATGACTTCATCAAATCACTTAGCGATCCTTGGTGCTAACAATCTTCCCCAATTTGATGAAGGCAATCAAGTGTGTGTTGAGTTGCACCAACCAAATCTACACAAACTGCATTAGTAGATTTCTGCTCTAATTGAAATCTAAAAACAGCTAATTGAAATTTTGTAAGTACAATAGGTTCAGAAAAAAAAAAATCTGTTGAACTGGGAAAACAGTTAATTATTTTTCTGTAGTTTTTCAAACCAGTTCAAACCAACGACTTGTCATTGCCCCCATACTTTGATACTCCTTCAGAGCATAAAACTAGTATTAAACACAAGCAAATAAAGTCTATTCCATTCAAGTTTGATCATCAAGGATTACATAGACTTGTTACAAACCAACCATACTCAAACCAACATCACACAAGCTGAAATAAGCTGGATAAACCAACAGCTACAAGCAACAAAAATCAGAATAAAATCCAATTATGCAAAATGTAGCAACAACAACAACAACAGAACAAATCAGAAAAAACCCAGGCAATCTGAACAATAAACATGCAGGACCTAATACAATAGCAGAACAAATACACACACGAAACATACACAAACTACTTCTCCCCCATTGGATTCATCAAATGGGGTATAAGAGCCTTATGACCAACTATATCATATGCATGATTAAGCCTATTCTACTAGACCATAGTACATGTCCCCAAGTTGCTATTGTATAGCTTCAATTTGCCCATCAAGGTGCTGAAAATGTGTTGCACATAACTCATGGTGGGTTCTCTGCTCATGAACAATAGGGTTCAGCTGCCCCAGAACCATTTGTTCAAATCTAGAAAATGGTTCTCCTCTTTCCACTAGAGGTTCATATGGTATTAGTGCAAACTATCCAGGGTCAGCTCCACCTCCAACAACAACAACAACAACAGAACTGGTTACAGCTCCATCATGTGCTTCATCTCCTTCTTGATTTGGCTACTGTCCAGTCTCTTCCTCATTAGCTCTGTAGATCCAATATTCATCATCCACCTTCTTCAATACTATCTTATGAAGAGTTTGTGTAGTGATTTCATGTTGAGCCTTTACAACCTCCACCACTTCACAATCCACATCAACTTAAAAATACTCTATGAACTTGGATACCAGCACCACATATGATATGTGTTACTTTGTACGCTTTCTAGTCTTGGTCATGTATTCTTTGACGACAATTATCCAGTTGATTTTGAACATGTTCATCATGCAGTACATGAGTATCAAGTCCTCTTAGTCAAAATTGCATGGTTGTATCCCCTTAGAGTTAGTAGCCATATAATTATGAAAGCCAAGATCATTGAAGTCAGGGAAAGGCCTCCAACATGATAGCCTCTCATTGCAACGTGTAGATTTTTCAAACAGAACCTAAAGAACTCTACCTTGTTGAAGTCATCCAGTTCAACTGATTTCCTAGTGTTTCTCAAGCCAGCCACAACAAGCCACACTTCATTTGTTATTGCCATATCAACTCCCTTAATATGGGAGTACATTGCTTCATCATCAAATGATAGATTGGTGAAGAAAACTCTCACCAAATATGGACAAAGGTTCCAAGTCATATTTAGAAACCTCTCAAGCTTTTGATGTTTCAGCATCCTCCTTACATCATCCAACTTCTCTTCCTCCAGCCACTCCATTCTCAGAAATTTAGGGTTGTTTATGGCCTTTCTCCTAACCTCATGATGGTAGACCTTAATTTGTTCTTGGTTGCTTAAAAACCTTCTCTCAAGATATCCAACCACACTGTTTTCCTCTTGCATAGCTCTTTCTCCAACGGACCTCTTAGTTTTCTTCTTTGGTGTTGAGAAGGAAGACATGGTTAGAGAGTAGGTGTTTATGGAATAGAAGGGGGTATTAGAACATGCAAAACATCTTAGAATGCAAGTATGCAGTATAGTGATATGAAGCAGAATGCATGGAAATGCAGTATTTAATATGGAGAAAAGAAAAAGCAGCATAAAGCAATAATAATGCATTGATTGACCAAACAACAAGTGAAATCTTGAGTTGTTGGGACTCTGCACATATTCAATTAATTAAAAATAGACATGACTTAGTTTCAAGAATTCTTTGTAGTAGCTTTTTAACTTTTTGACCTTCAATTAATTGAAGACATGTGGCACTTGGTACATTCTCACACTTCACATGCCAACTCCATGTCTTGAATAACTCAATTTATTCAATTTTTACTCTTTGACTGAGTTTACAGTTGTACAGTCCTCCTCATTCGAGTTCCCAATCTCACACAGATAAAGTATATGCATCAGAGGTAATTAAAAAGTAGTTTTCAATCAATTATTGTTAAGTGCAGTAAAATTAAATCAATTGAATTACAGATTCAATCGATTGTACCAGATCTGTAGAAACCAAGCAATGTGACAAAAATGCATAGACAGATTCATTTTACACTGCTAATGTCAATTATGCCCAGTTCAGTTCTCAGAAAATTAAATCTCTCTTTATTAAGTGGCTTAGTGAATAAATCAACTAATTATTTTTTAGAAACAACAAATTGAACTTCACAGTCACCATTGTTAACATGATCTCTGATAAAATGGTGACGAATTTCAATTTGTTTGGTTCTGGAATGTTACACTGGATTCTTTGTTAAGTTTATTGCACTAGTATTATCACAAAGAAAACGTATTCTAGATAGATTTATACCAAAATCACTTAGTTGTTGCTTGATCCAGAGACTTTGTGCACAGCAGCTTCCAGCATCTATATATTCTGCTTCTGTAGTTAACAATGTTGAACAAGTGTGCTTCTTGCTATGCCATAAATTAAACTCGATCCAAGTAAGTGGCAAGTTTCAAATGTGCTCTTCCTATCCAATTTTCAACTTACAAAATCAGAGTCGAAATAGCCAACTAAGCACAAGGATATCTCACTTGGATACCATAGTCCAACTTCTGCAGTCCCTTTGAGATACTTTAGGATTTGCTTGGCTGCCATGTAGTGTGTCTCTTTAGGGATTGCTTGATATCTGGCACATATACACTCACTGAACATGATATCTGGTCTGCTTGCGGTAAGATAAAGGAGTTAGCCAATTAATCCTCTGTATTTTGTTTGCTCAACACTGACTCCTTTTTCATCTGCATCAAGATAACATCAAGTAGCAATAGGTGTTGCAACCTCCTTATAGTTCTCCATGTCAAACTTCTTTAGCAATTCTCTACAGTACTTGGCTTGACTAAGGAAAGTTCCATGCTTGTATTACTTGATCTGCAATCCTAGGAAATAGTTGAGTTCTCCCATCATAGACATCTCAAACTCTCCCTATGACTGTTACAAACTGCTCACAAAATTTCCCATTAGTGGATCTAAATATGATATCATCATCGTAAAATTGAACAAGAATAATATCAATGCATGCTTTCTTCATGAATAAAATCTTATATGTTTTTCCTCTATCATAGCCTTGGGAAAACAAGAATTTACTCAACCTCTCATACCATTGTCGAAGTGCTTGCTTTAACTCATACAAAGCTTTCTTGAGTTTGAACACATGCTCTGGATATTTGTAATCCTCAAGTCCAGGTGGTTGACTCACATAGACTTCTTCATTGATATATCCATTTAGAAAAGCACTCTTGACATCCATCTGGTATAATTGGAATTCATTCATGCAAACATATGCTAGCAGCAACCTCACTGCCTCTAGTCTAGCCACGGGTGTATAAGTCTCTCCAAAGTCAATTCCCTCTTCTTGGTTGTTACCTTTTGCAACTAGCCAAGCTTTATTCCTCACTATGACAGCTTGTTCATCTAGCTTGTTCTTGAAAACCCACTTGGTTCCACCTCCAAGTATAACTTTTTATGATCTCTGGCCGAAGATCTCCAACCCTAATGTGAAAGGTTTCCTAAATAAAATATGTTTTTTGGCACTTGTGCCTAGCACATGTCAATTGTGTCGGGTGTAATTGGATTTTATTGTAATTTTTACAAGTTGACTATACTTTCAACGAAGTGGCACCTGACCCATGTTTCGTGTGCCCAACCCAGCTTTCAGCATCAGCATTCCAATTTTTGTCCTTTTTGCTCTTCAAGGGTTCCAATCTTGCTCTTTTTGACCTAAATGTTTCATGTTCATTTATTTGACAAAAGTAATAGGGTTTAAAAGTAAAATTTGATGAAAAGCTCTAGTAACTAATTTATTTATAAAAGGGAACAAATTATTTATAAAAACCTGGGATTTAGTGGTTCCAAGCTTAGAAAGAATTGATTTTATTATGAAAATAAGCCCAAAAACATCATATAATTTAACTCTGTAAAACTCTCCCAAACTTAGAACTTTGACTGTCTTCAAGCAAATGTAAAACTTAGAAATGATGAACAATTACTCAACAATGATATAATAACTCAGAACAAATTCACTAAGTATATAAAAAAAATCAAATATATTTCTCCTCAAATCAACTCATGAATGAACAGTTATACCTCACCAAGTCTTAACTATGGTACTCAAATGTAAATAGACCAGAAAATGCACACAATTTTCAACACAGATGGCAATTTGTTATTGTTAGCACCAGTGAGTTGCTGTGAAGATTTGATGAAGCCAACCATGTGAAGAAGTTCAAGACCATGTGATGCGGACTACATGAAGATTTCATGAAGATTGAAAGGCTCGGTCTAGAACTTAGGATTGTGTGTTGTGTGGCAAGTTTGATTCAAGTCAGCATTATAAGCATTTTCAATCAAAGATAAGCTCCATGTTTTCAAATCTAATTTAACTAAGGTTTTGAGAAATTAATAAAATCAGATTTTGAGTTTTGAACAACTGTTTTAACTAACTGGAGAAAAATAGTCGACTATTTGCAAAACAATTGATTGAATTTTAAATGATAGTTGTCTATAAATAGTTGGCATGAAATTTTGGAAAATAATGAAATCATTCTGAATCATTTTCCAATCAAGTGCTCTAAGTTTTCCAAGAGAGAGAAAAAACGCCTTAATAGTTTTTGTGATCAAGATCATTCAAAAAACTCTTCAAGAACTATTTTCTCAATACTGTAGGAGCTTTGAATTGACTGATGTTGCTATACTGCTGATCTGATCATTCTAAATAAGCCTTCTATACTCTTGCTTTTATTACTTTTGCAATTTAGGGTTTTGCATTCTAAATTGTTCTTGTATAGAAGTACTTGTGCCAATGTAGTTATTTGAAATCTTTCATTGTACTGAATTTTATTCTAGTGTGAGTTACTTGGTGTGGTAATTCTATTTGTAGAGTGGGTTCTGTATAGGTTGTAACTTGTTGAGGGGATTAGTAAGGGGTTCTCTAGGTTATACATGGATACTTTATAGTTCTTGATCTGTTGTAGGTTTCAACGGATTGTTTTCTGTAGGGTGCAGTGTATTCTTGCGGGTTTCAAGATTGAGTTGTAAACTGATCTATTGGATCTTTTTCATAATGGAAATCCTTACAGTTGTGTAAGGGACTGGACGTAGCCCTTGTGGAAGGGTGAACCAGGATAATCTGCTCTGTCTTGTTCTCTCTTGCTCTCTCTTGACTATTCTTGATAAATCTTGTTGTTTTTCTTGATTTTTCAGAATCTGTTAATCCTTGTTAATTGAATAAATTCTTCAACATTCTGAAAACATTTTAAGTAACTTTTGAAAACATATATTTTGTTTAAACACAGTCTATTCTTGACATTTCTAAATCTGATCAATAATCAGTATACTAGTTTTCTGTAAATCAGCAATTTCGCAACTTACTGGATTCACTGTTCATTAATCAGTTTTTCCAGAAAAGTTGATTTTCCACAATCACTGGTTAAAAATAGTTTTAATACATTAAACAAAGGTTCTCTTGTTTAATAATAAGTTCTTTAATTTGTAATTCATAATAAATTTAGAATTGATCTATTTCTTTGAGTTCATGGATTAATCTTTAAATATTGTTTTTACTGCACACTGTATTTTTCCAGAACTTGCTTAACAGTCTACTGGTTTTCCAGAATTAAAATTTGTCTTCAGTATATTGATTCCATGTGATTGCCTTTATTCTGGAATTTGTTTTGAACCTTTGTTGATTGCAATTTATATAATCTTGAATAGTTTCTTTAAAGATTTTTCATTTCTCACATTATATATTTGCGAAAAGTTTTAAGGGTGTTCAATTCACCCCTCCTCTTGAACTTCGCCAAAACATATTTTACAATTATCAATGAACACCCAAAGGTATTATTCCTCAACAAAGTAAGTTTCACTCAGGCACTCTAGTGTTTTAGGATGTGATTTTTTTCATTTTTATTATTATTTTTAAACCACAACCTTTGGTCTCCCTATATTCTCCCCCCAAACTTAAATTATATTAAGTTCTTGATCACTTTGCTCTCCTAATTCAAACTAAGGTAGTCAAACAAAGCTAAAAGTTTCAAGGATGAAAAATAATATCTTTTTAAAGGCTCAAAAAGGGTACAGAGACTTTATTTCATCAAAAGGTTGGTTGTTTAGCTCTAGCGACAATAAAGATAAAATAAAGATGGCCTTGATCATATGTAAGCTCGTAAATGAATAATCAGCAAAGAAACTCAACCAAAATCAATTATGAATAATTAGTGATAGTACTTACTTGTAACTTTGGAACTCAAAATGTCACCTGGTTATACTTTCAACACCAAAAGTTGCCACATAATATGCCACAATAATGCATTTCCATCACAATACCACAAAAGAGTAACCACAACTTAAACTTTACAAGAACAACCTAATTTATTCATAAATCTCAATGAAAACACATACTCAATCTATCATTAAAGATTAATGAATCAGTCCAACTCTTTTCATCAATGCATTATAACCGTTATCTAGCAAAGTTTTGAGTTATTCAAAAAAACAAAAAGAATAACAAAAATAGAAAATTAACAAAAGCAGAAAATAGAAAAATAAGAAAAATTGAAAATTAAAACAAGAATTGAAAAATAACAAACACTAAAAAATAAAAAAAACTCTCTTTAAATATCTCTAACAAAACTGCTTCTTTTCTTCAACATCATCCTCAATTTACCTTACCCCTCCTCCAAATTGGTCCTGATCCGTAGCAATGAAGACTAAGAAACCAAGTTGTAGAAATCAACACTTGCGTATGGCATCGGTCGTGTGGCATTGGGAGCAACTATTCTTGAGAGCAATTACTCTGAAATGTGTTGGATGCGGGTGATGTGTGCCCGACTTGGCTTTCACTTTAAAATTCTCTCCACATGTTTTGGCTCATCAAGATGTGCTGATTAAGAGCATTTTAGACCACCAAAATTTTACACAAAACAATAAAAATAAAAACAAAGCACAAAACAATAAACTGATAAAAACAAACTCTGGGTTGCCTCCCAAAAAGTGCTTGTTTAACGTCCCAAGCTTGATGAACAATTTATTCAAAGTGGATGCAACGTAGGTTGTATCATTCTCCTAAGAACAATTTTTTCAATATCCACAGTTCCATCATCTTTAACTTCCTTAACAACCCATAAATTAGGCCCTTTTGATCACCTTTTTTTCCCGACTGATCTCATCTTTGAACTACCAAATATGATTGGTAGGCCTAATCTAAGCTCAGCTTCCATCAATCCTGAATTAGTGTGCCCCTAGACCTTCTCCACTCTAAATAATGTTTTTAAATTATAATTACTTACGCTCTTACTTCGGTGGAGTAAAGTATCCAAAAAATTTCTTTACCATGGTCAAGGTAGTCACCATCTTCTTCACCACCAAAGAAGCTTCTAGTTTCAAAAGCATAAGATAAGGAAGATTTATAAAAAATGGGGCTTTAGTCTCTTCTTTCTTTTTCTCATTTTTATTGTGTTCTTTTTCTTTTTTTTTTCTTTTCTACCACAATCTCATCACTCAATTTTTTCTCTTTACTTCATTCTTGAGCTACCTATCTCTCATCAACACTGTTTTGTCTTCGTCACTCAACCTAACCTTTCTCCCACTTCAATTTTTAATTATTTAACATTTTTCCTGGGTATTTGTAGATATTGATTGTAACATCCCGTATTTTTCACATGATAGTTACTATATTACACAAAAAATCTATAATAGACATATGTAAAATATTTATACATTTGTTATAGTATTTCAAAATATACTTCTCCACATAAGATTTAATAGAAATATCTACATATAGTCACAAGATAAATAAAATAAAATAAAGCTTCCCCATTAGCTCATTGAGGAGTCACACCACCTATCAATAATCAATGTCAATCCACAAAATTACTCAAATATGATTCATCAGTAGATGAGCCTGGGGATTGTGTATTAACCGTCAATTCCTTGATTAATTATATAGATAAATCTTGCATTCACACAAGGATCTTAACGACAAAAAATGAATCACGCTCTATTCCTAGATACAAGCTTTCATTTGATAAATTAATTCACTTCTAAATTCAAAAGATATTTTCCCATACTCTTAAGAATCAATGTTCGTGTTACGGATTTGCACAAAAATCATAAACATAAAATTAATATACTAATGTATTAAAAGAAAAGCATTTACGATAAGACATAAGATAAGCCCAAATATGATTACATGAAAATTACATCCGATTAAATCTAACCCTAACAATAATGGATTTAGCTCCTCATAGTTATGAGAACGCCAAACAACCAATAAGCACAATGAAAGAGGGTGAGTTAAACCCAAAAACCCCTAGGATGCCTCTAAGTCTAACTTTTTTATGATCTCTGGTCAAAGATCTCCAAGCCTAATGTGAAAGGCTTCTTAAATAGAATCTGCTTTTCGATGTTCACGCCCGATGCATATCAATTGTGTCGAGTGTAGTTTGAGTCTATCACATACCATCTAGTTTGTCTTATTTAACACTAAATCATCTAGTTTGTTTGTCCACACTAGACCTTTAGTGTATTTGTATATACTAGATTGTTTAGTCTGTTTGTCTACACTAGACCATCTAGTCAATTGATAGACCGTCTAGTCTGTTTGTATACACTAAAATGTATAGTCTATTTGTTACAATCTAGAATGTCTAATTTGTTAGTTACAATTCAGTTTTTTAGTTAGTTTTGTTGTGAAACATTGTTTTTTGGGAATTTGAAGTTGTTAGGGATTATGATGAGTTCAACATTTGGTCACGTTGTAATAATGTAGATTATTTTATTAAATATGGTAATAATGATTTGGATTATTTAGAAAAAAAGTTTAAGAAATTATTTATTATTTCGTGCAGACTGTGGTTAAATAAATTTGTAAATAAAAAAGTAGGATTTATAAATTAATGAAGAAATGGAAACGTAGTGATAATTTGAATAATAATGGTAAAGAAATCATCTGAGACATTGTGCCACAGGATAGTCTTCTTCGTCGTTCTTGTGAAGGCATTGTAAGCCAACAACAATGCATAAATGATATTGGATTGTAGGGATATTGGGATGGGGGATGTCATCGTGGAAGTGCCAAAGAAATGTTTTTATTATCTCAATGAAGGTCATAATAGGAGAAATTCTCTTTTTTGATAGTAAAACATCATGCTTTGTAATATTTATTTAATAACATTATATCTAGTTCTTTTTATTATATAATCTTATTTCAATGAATTAAATTAGTATTTATATTAATTTTAATTTTTAGCATTTATTTAAATAAAATTACATGTATTATTATTTTTATATATTGTATAATCTATAATTTCAATGAAATTGATTTTAGAGAATAGAAAAAATTTATAGATAAACAAAAATTTAATTCATAAAAAACTATAAAGAATGTATATATAAAACAAAAAAAAATAAAATGAAAACTAACTAACTAAATTGTAGCTAACAAATTAGGAAACTTTTGAATAGACTAAATGTCTAGTATATATAAATATATTAGACGATCTAATATAAACAAACATACTAGATAATCTATTATATATATATATATATATAAAAACTAAATATCTATTAATTAGATGATATAATGTAACCAAACAAACCAAACCATTTAATAATAAACAAAACACAGTTTGTTAATAGACTAAACAATTTAGTAAAAATTAATTTACACTATCACAACATCACCTAATATTCAAGTTGTTATGCCCCTAACGACTTCAACTTCTTTCTTTTATAAGTTTAAAAACAAAAATTAACTTAGTAAAATTAACTTAAACTAAAATTGTGCTCACTAAACATGACATCTTCAAAATATTTTTTGATATAAAATTCGTTAAAGTTGATAATATTTTTTTTTATCAAATTTAAATCATAATCTAGATCATATTCGTGTCTAAAGAACGAGGTCACAATCTAAAAACATGGCCGACTTATTTCAATAATATTTTTCAAATTTGTTCATTTTCATAAAATTGGTATATTTTGATAAATTTTCAGCACTGAAGTACGGAAATGGAACGGATAGAAAGCAAACAAATTGGATGGAGTTGTGTACATAAAATTAGTGACAATGTGGTCCTTACTAAAAATAAATGCTAGGATAATGTGGGCTCTATTTTCTTGTTTGTACTTTTCCTTATCTCTTCCCTTTGGGATAGTGCGCATGATGATAATGTAGGAAATTGTGCTGCTGACATTTTGTTGAATTTTGGTTCACCCTGATCTTTTATTTATAAGTACGGAATAGTATAATATATTGTAAACTCGTGGGCTTGAATTTCATCCACAAATGTCATACTTCCTTTTTTTTACAATAACTACAATAAAATAAAATTTATAATGCCATACATACTATTTAAATTTTCATAAGCCAACCTTATAAATACTTAACTATGCAATGCATTAGTATTATTGTTAAGAATAATATATATGATTTATTAAAACAAAGTTAATCTTAATGTTTTCATTTTACCTTATTGCCTCGAACCCTCTCTCTCTAATCCTCTTAGAATCTTTGACTTTGAGAAAAAAAGAATATAAGTATATATTTATTATTCCTATATTTTTGCTTATCATAATTTTCGAGTAGTTATAAGAAAAGTCATGCACTAACTATTTTCTTACTTTTTTTTTCCTTTTAGCACATTAGTTGTTTTAACACAGCTAGACATGTTATTCTCTTTTGGACATTTTTCATCTTTACTTTACTATTTATATCTTTATTTTATATAAGATGGTGATAAGAATCCAAACCAAATGGATTAATTATTAGAAATATTTTGAGCATTAGAATTTAAAAAAAAAAAAACAAATAACATGAATAAAAGAAGATGCTATAAATAAAGCTTAATAAGTGCAGAAAGTTGCTTACAAAAATTGGTCAATTTTTTATAAGATCGAAAGATGCTGATAAAAATTCTGACAGAGAGATATTGTCACTAATTTCTCAAAATCATTCTTATTCATTTTATAAATTCTAAAATATTTTAATAATTTATTTGAACTTCTCAAGTACGTTATACCGGTGAAGCCCATAACAACTCACAAGTTAATCTCTAATTGATATAATGGCTGAGAAATAGTTTGATTCAAAAGTTTAGGCATTTTATTCAATTTTAAATTTATTACTGGTCGGTTCTCATTTTTCATTGCCTTCTGTATTTTATACTGTAATAGTTTGTTAATTTTTTTTTCTTACCCCCTTATTTGTTCTAATAATCTCATTAAACTGGACCGTAATAATAGTTGCTCTGTTGTTTTTTGGTCATGATTTTGTTTGAATTTTTGCTGGTTTGTTGTTCTATCATCTCAATTATATTACTCTTTATATCAAGATAATAGATATAAGTAATGTGATATACGATAAAAGAAAAAGTTAGATAATATAACTAGTTTCAATACGTATAGATATTTTATAGTTTAATTTGGTCTAATATATCTAAGCACTAAAAATATTTAAGAAAAATCTTATTAATACCTAATTGTCTTATATTAGGGTGGTAACTGACCTTAAACCGCGTGTCAATTCATTTGCGGGGAAAATTTGACGCGCCGAGCTAATATTTTTAATTTGTATTATATTATTTAGAGGATAAAAAATAAAATAATATTATAACTTAACTCACTAACACTTATAAATTAAATTCTAATAATTAATTGTTAATTATAATGAAATAATTTAGTATATAAGTGTAGTAATTATTTTAATTTATACCATTAGAGACCTAATTATATACATCATTAATACAATTATTTATATAGTTAAGTGTGTTTTAATATATATATATATATATATATATTAAAAATTAGAAAATGTAAAATTAAAAACAATATCTGATGGGCTAGAGATAAGAAGACCTAAAGCCATGAGCATGAACATATAAAACATTTAGACCTTTGTGAAGAGTCTATTTCTAGTGTGTAATAAAATATATAAAACACATTTAGACCTTTGTGAAGAGTCTATTTCTAATGTGTAATAAAATATATAAAACGAATGTTTTAGTCGGAGTAAGTAGTTTAGGATATTCGGTTAAAGAATAAGATATTTGGACATTTTAGTGTACGATGGTATTATAGGGCTGTAAATAATTATAGCAATTTTACAAGAGTTTAGTTGGGCTCATTCAAGCCAAATAGAAATGTTAGATTAGTCATGGAAGAAGCTAGGTAGATGTTTCACATTGAGCACATGTTCAAATATGTAAAGCATGAGTGGACAAGTGACTCTTGATTTATTTTGTGCAACACCTTTCTAGGGAGAATGATAAACATGAGTCTTGTTTTTCATTGCATGTTGATTTTCTTTTTTGATGGAAGTTGATGTAGGTGCGGAAGTTTGGAGGAAACTAAAAGGATGATTCCACTATGAAGTGGAATAAAGAAGAGAGTCTAGTGAGAGACTAGACTAAATCAACTAGGAATGAGTCTAGGCTAGGTCTAATAAGAAGAGTAACATAGAAAGAACTTGAGAGCAAGTAGGGGCCAACAATGGACACCATCTCAACACTCATTCAAGTTGGAAAATATATGCACCAAGCACTCTTATTTATAGTGCATATGGACGTCCAAGGGAGAGCCAAATGGTGGGAAAATTGGAATTCAAAATGAATTCAAAACTTTAAAGAAAATTGGCGTTTGGAATGTGAGTGTGACACATGTCCACTCATGTTTTCGATGATTACTCACACCACAACATGCATTCTCACATCTATCTCATGTCCTTGACTTTGTAACAAAAAAGTGGATGGTCACCTTTAAAAGAAGCCTTCGAGAAGGTGTCACCTAGGAAAAATGAGTCCAAGAAGGTCCTACATGCCACTCCAAGTAGGCACCACATGAGAGCTTCTTCTCCTAGCTTCTTTTGCCACTTGTTCACCTCCCAATGGACAAGATCCTCTCCACTCATTGGTTGTTACTTGTCAAACTCTTAGTAAGAGTTTTTGAGAAACCTACAAGACAAGTCATCTTTTAGTATATAAATAAGAAGGTTGTGTAATTGAAATTTTAGTTTTAAGTAAGTAATGAAATTATGGCCAAATTTTGCCTCTTCACTCTTGTTCAAAATCTCTCCTTAGAATAGTCTCTTTTCCGGACTTGCTCTTGCTTTCTCCTAGATGTGTTGGCTCAATTTCACATTAATTCACTTCCAATTTCCATCTCCAACACTTCAAACTACTACAATATTCAATACATCCTCTACATCAACATCAAATCATGTCCAAAACATCAATTCTCTAAGAAGAAACACATTGAAGAATACAATTGAAGGTTTGCATCATATTTCCTTTATGAGTGAAAGTAATTTTATTAGTAACACCATGATAAATAATGTTATGATCAAATTTCCAAGGTTATTTTAACAAAATATCACAAGTCTTTACAGGTACCAAGTCACATAAAACAATATCTTCATATGACCTATAGAAAACCTAACTTTCACCTATTGATTCACAACCATATTCCCATCCTTTTGAATCCAATGAAGTTTATAACATTTTGGATGGGAAAATTTGTTAAGACTCAATATCTAAATGAACCTATTACTATAATAATTGTAGCACGATAAATTGTCCACAACGAGAGAATAATCCATGTTAGGCTAATTAAAATTTCTCATCAAAAGAAATTCTCCAAAACAAGGATAAGTAGTTTCAACATGGAAAGCTTTGGGGCTGACCTTTTCTTCTTCTTCATTGCAAGAGCAAGAAGAAAAAATGAGCCTTGTGTTGACTGTCATACAAGTCTTCCCCTTCAATATCATAACTTGTTTGTTAGGTCACTCAAAATACTTGCAACCTTTACCTAAAAAATTAAAGCATTTAATATCACTAGAAGATTTATTATTTTCTTTTTCTTTTATTTTATATTACTTCTTTGAAGGTTTTATTCTCTATTTTTATCACAAGTTTGTTTCCTCTTGTGGATAATTTTTCTTGGAAAAAGAACTACAGTTAGCATTGTCTTTATTTATTAAAAGAAGATTTTCTCAAATTTTGTTGTTCTACTTTAATACAAAGTTGTACTAAATCATTCAAATATCTATAAGGTATAAGTTCAACTCCATCTCATATTTATGAATTCAATCCACTCAAGAACCTATATATGGTATTGTTCTCTTCCTCCCTAATACTAAGTCTCATCATGTATAACTCTATATTTTGTCCATGTTCTACAACACTCATGCCCTATTAATGGAGTCTTTAGAGCTTATTCATAAGCTTTTGATTATAGTACAAAGAGATATGTTAATACCTCATAGCACTCCTAATATCATTCCAATACAAAATTAGAGGGTCGTTATGGAGGCATCTTTCTCTCTCATAGGGGAGGGGAGGTTGCACCAATACAAGGCATAACATGGAAACTCAAAGTTGCTAAGGGTACTTTTCGTTCCTCACTGCCTTGGTGACAAATGTATAATTTTTTTACCTTCATTTCCTAATCAAGGTACACTTCTACATTGTCTTTACCATGAAATTGAGGAAGGTAAACTCTTTAGCTTCAATTTCCCTTCCAAGTCTTTTTAGGGGGGGAGTTGATAAAATTCGTTAATTCTTAAACTACCCTAATCATTTTGAGTATCCCCTGATTTGGAACTCATATATGAACTACTTAAGATAATAAGCTCCTTGATAGAGTTAAATTATATGATATTTTTGGGCTTATTTGTATATTGAAATCATTTTTTTCCAAGCTAGGAACATAATAATCTCATGTTTTTTTTATAAATAAGTTGTTACTTGATTTTTCATCGAATATTACTCTAAATCCCATTCATTATGTCAAATAAATAAATAGGAAGAATTTGGGTCAAGAAGAGCAAGATTAGAATCCCTAAGAAGAAAATAAGGTAAAAATTGGGATGTTGATGTTGCAGCTAGGTCAAGCTCTTAAAACGTGGGTGGGACGCTACTAGGTTGGGCCCACATTTTATGGATGGGGCTCAAGACGCTAAAAGTTGAACTAAAATGTTGAAAATTGCAACAGAATCCAATTGCACCCGGCATCACTCTATTGGGCCAAGTGCGAGCGTAGAAAAATATATTCTATTTAAGAAACCTTTAGCATTAGGGTTTGCATCTTCAGCTAGAGATTATAAAAATCATACTAGGAGGCAGTGAAAAAATACTCATTAAACCCTCTTTTGTTGTTCATATTGGTTGTTTAGTCTTCTCATGACTATGAATGGCTAAACTCATTAATATTAGGATTAGATGTAATTAGATGGAACTCTCATGCAATAAGTTTTATTTTGTTTGTAATCCTATGATTATCTTCAACCATCTCATCTTAAATGGGCAATTCAATATTTTGAGTGACTATGTGATTCGAGAAAGAAGAGAAAAAAATACAAAATTAGTATAATAACACATTTGTCAAATATAATATATACATAAAAATAAAATAAAATAAAGTAAAAGAAATCATATACAAAATAAAAAATTTGAGTGTAGCAAGTGCACCAATCACTTATTTAGGAAGTAATAAATATATCATAAAAGTTTTGGCAATTTCAAGACCGAAAATTTTTAGATGATATGGATACAAGACTTCTAGAAGGAAACTAATATCAATTATGTGATGTTGTCTTTATGACAAAATCAAATTGTTAGAAGGAAAGAAATATTAATTATTTGATTTTGTCTTTATGACAAGAGTCAAATGATTATCAATTTTGTTTATTTTGTGTTTTATGACAGTATCAAGTTGTAATATTTGTATTTATTTTCTTTCTTTAGCTATACCTATAATAGGGACATTATTGGTATATATTTAGCTCTGTTTTTTTATCAATACATAGAAAAACAAAGAGAATATTTTCATTCTCATATCTTTTGTTCATTTTTATTCATCTTTTTATTTTCATAATATGGTATTAGAGTCTATCCTAACATGATTGTTGGGCCTATCAGTCCATCCACTATCGGACTGCTATTGGACCACCCTTAAATATTATAGTCTCACGCACTAGTTGAGCAGTCTTGGCGTGAAGGGGTGTGTTAGAGATCCCACATCGACTAGAGATCAGGCCTTTCAATAGTTTATAAATAGGTGCAAACCTCACCTTATAAGCTAGTTTTGTAAAGTTGAGTTAAGCTTAAATTTCACTTATTAATATAATCATTTTTGTTCATCTCTTTATTTTCATAATAAAAATAAATCCTAACAATTACAACTTAAACTTAAGGATCAGACTACGTTTGTGAAAATTATCCTAAAAACATTGGCAATATAAGGACTGAAAATAAGAAGAAAGAATGAATATAATAGAATTTTAAATGGACGAGGGGAATGAGTGGAAGCAAGGATGAGGTGTAAGGTTCGTTGAATGGAACCCAAATATATAGGGTAACTTATGATAGAGTTGTTATGGTTTTGGGGACAAGTTGAAAGGGTGACCCATCGAATTTGAGGAAAGAAGAGAAAAGAAAAAATGACAATTTTTTTTGGATTATATGAGTTTGATGAAAGAAGAGAAAAGAAAAAATGACAATTTTTTTTGGATTATATGAGTTTGTCCATTGTTGGGAAGTATTGCATATGGGCCACCTTGCTAGGTAGGGTTAACGAGAGACAAAAACAAAGATGATGGGATGAGTAATTAGCCTTTCCCATGCCAACCAGGGAGTGTTTGGGACGCATATTTGTTTCAAATACAGAAAATACTTTTTTTTAATTGAATAATTTAAAATATAAATTTTACATTTTAAATTATATAATCTGAAATATAATTTGTTTATTTTAAATTATATAATCTAAAATGTTAATTTTTTTAAATTTTAAATTATATAATTTAGAATATAACTTTTGTATTTTAAATTATATAATATAAAATACAAATTTTATATTTTAGATTGTATATTTGAAAATATATTTTATATTTTAGATTGTATAATCTAAAATATATATTTTTTTTATATTTTGAAATTTTAATTTTAAATTATATAATTTAGAATATAAAATTAAAGATATAGGATTTATTTATTTATTTTATTAAAGATATTCTGTTGAGTGTACATGGTTGCAGGAAGAGAGGATGGAGGTGCAGGAAGAATGTCCTAGAGTTTGGAACCTATTGTACTTGCCGTGTAGACAAATTCTTCGTCCACCCCCATACCCTCTTCCTACACCCCATACAAAATTTTAATTCCACAACTGCCCTTGTTGAAATTACCCAAATATCCTTATTTTATTAAACAACTTTGAAGTTTCTGGTAGGACACCCGGATGAGGCCACCCGATTTTCATGTTTTGAAATTTGAGAACCGGACAGCTTGACGTTCGGTTCATAAATTGTTAACCAGATGGACTAGATGCGGGGTGCCATCCGGTTTGTAAGTTGTGAACCGGATGCCACCCCGTCCGGTTGTCATAAGGTAAAAAAATTGCAAACCAGATGGGTGGTGGGTGGACTTCATTCGGTTTGTAAATCTGTGAACTGGATAAGGGTGCCATCCGGTTCACATTTTTTCAATTTTTTTTAAACTGCACTGTGACAGATTGGTCAGGAGCAGAAGAGTTGGTTAGCTATTACCTATCAACACCCAATTAAAATTAATGTAGATTGGTGAGGAGCAGATTAGTTGTTACCTATCACCACCCATTTAATACTTGAAAGTGAAAAAGAAATGAAGAGTCTCTTCTTTTGCTATATTTAATTCTCATTCTAATTTCTAACCCCAACCCCATCTTAAATGAAGAGTCTCTCCTCTCTCCTATCCACGAATTCATTGATTCATTGGGTTTTATAAAACTAAATTAATTTAATTAAGGCAAATGAAGAGTCAAAGAGACACTCTTCCTGAAATGCAGCAAAAGAGACTCTTCTTGGACTCTTCATTTTCCTTTATTAAATTAATTTAGTTTTATGAAACCAAATGATCTAATGAATTGGTGAAATGCAATAGGAGAGAGGAGAGACTTTTCATTTAAGATGGGGTTGGGGTTGAAAATTGGAATGAGAAGTAAACACAACAAAAAAGAGATCTTCATTTCTTTTTTACTTTCAAGTACATTAATGCTCCTCACCAATCTGTCACAGTGCAGTTTAAAAAAAAAATTGAAAAAATGTGAACCGGATGGCACCTTATTCGGTTCACAAATTTGCAAACCGGATGAGGTCCACCCACCACTCGTCCGGTTTGCAATTTTTTTACCTTATGACAACCGGATGGGGTGGCGTCCGGTTCACAACTTACAAACCGGATGACACCCCCCATCCAGTCCATCCGGTTAACAATTTATGAACCGGATGTCAGGCTGTCCGGTTCTCAAATTTCAAAAATTGAAAACTGGATAGCCTCATCCAGGTGCCCTACCAATAACTTCAAAGTTGCTTAATAAAAAAATGGTATTTGGATAATTTATTTAAGAGCAGTTGTGGAATTAAATTTTTGTATGGTAGTGCAAGAAGAGAGTATGGGATGGTGGAAGAATTTGTCTGCCGTGTAACAAGACAGAGACTACTTGTTTTAAAACGAACCCAATAGATAATAAATAAATGAATAAATGAACAACTACATTCCATGCAAGACATTGTAAATTTAATTTTTCTTAAAACTGAAAAAGGAATACTTGGCATTTTTGAATGCATAAAAATGAAAATTTAATCTTTAAACATTGTAATTGAATGATACAATAATTTCTAATTTAATGCTAAATTAATTATTAAAATTATAAATTAATAAAAATATCCAAAAGTAATTAATAGCAGGATGCATTTAGGACCTAAATAAAAAATTTAGTTTTTCTTTTCAAAGAATAAATTGCCAGTATTACATTTAGGAACCTAGTTAACTATTTGCTTAATAAAACGTTGTATCTTTTACATTAATTTTATACATTATAACAATACCGAATATACATTTTTTAAGTCTTTATTTCAAGATTATTTTATGCTGTAAATTTAAAATAATTTATTTTTTGTTTTAAATTTTAAAAAATCAAATTTTGTTTAGGATAATTTGTTTATGAAAAAGCTTTTAGTTTCAAATGTATTTGTTTAAAAAAAAATTATTTTTTTAAAATTATTTTAATGATAGATTTAAATGATGGTGCGTTGAATAATGGTAGTGCTAATTTCAATAAGACAATGACTTGGTAGTGATTATATCTTATAACAACGATTTAAATTACTTTCTTTATTTTAAAAATAAATGTAAAAGTGTTTTAAATTCAAGTGAAAATTTTGTTATCTTGATTTTTTGTCGACCATATTTTATTTAAAATTTTGCAATTGAAAATAAAATGAACCACGCAACACCACGAATATAGGATATTATTGTTGAAACATTTTAGTGATTTAGTGAAAAAAAATTTGTTTATGTTGTTTTTATGATAATTTAAGGAGAAAAAATTAAAATTATAGTTATTTAATCATAAATTATCGTGTAGGTGAAAGTGGAGACAAAGAATTTTCCAATTCGCGATTCGATTTAAATGGTCGTGAGTGCAGCTTGAAACGTGGAATGCAAATTTGTTGACGGCGTTGTTATTTGGATTTCGGGTTCTTTTTTGCACATTTTCATTGGCAGCAAGGGTTTGCAATTTGGCAAAGTTTATAAGCCGTTAGTCAAGCATGTGTAATTTTTGCTTAAGTTTTAAATAATACATGCAAAAATATCTAAGAAAGTTTTTTAAATAATACATGCAATAATCTAAGAAAGTGTATCTAGCATAACTACAAAAATCATTTCCATGATGGGATTTTATTAAACAGAGAAAACAAGCCTTTTACGTATATGAATCTTTGTAAGAAGTTAAGTATAATTTATACTTTTTTAGCGTGGAAAGTGATTCCTTTAGGCAAGGACTTTTATGAGTGAATTTTTCTTTCTTGAAGATATGAGATATATCTTGGTTGTTGGATCTAGGAGTTTGTGTTTGCTTTGCACTTTTAATGAACAAAATATTTTGTTCCTACTTTCATGAAATTGACTAAGACTCAATGTTTTTTATTACATGTCGGTTGTACTCCCCTAGTGTTAGATGACTGTATTATAAAAAAATGAGACGCTTCTTTGCTTGGGTTCTTGTGTATGTTGATCTTCTCTCTACCTTGCCTCAATAACTTTTGATGGAGCTTATGAGTTTTGCTTTTGTAGCAGATATTGAGTATGAAAGACTCCCTCCTTTTTGTTAATTTTGAAAAAAGGATAGGACATGAGCTTTTTTCTTGCAAGCCTACTTAGCAAGAGGATTATAATGAAAAAATTTAAAACTCAAGCAGCTGTTTGTGCAAATCATGTCAGTGAATAATTGTGAGGGTGCCCTATCTTCACACCATGAATTTGTTTATAGATGTTGATGTTGATGTTATGGCGATAGATGTGCACCATTCCTTGAGTTCTGATAATGATGATAACTTAAAAGACATGCCTAGTCTTGTTGAAGTCTCTACAGTTGTTGAACAGAATAAGCAAACCTCTCCTGAGGGTGATCTTGTTCCTCTTGTGGGTTTAGCTATTTCCAATTCTTTTTCCACCTTACCTCTTATGGATAATGCTTTACCTCAGAAACAAAAAATATGATATGCATATAGTTTAGAACAATCCCAAACAATACATGTGCAATATGGTCAAAGCAAAGAACCTATTAGAAATTCTTTGCAGGATTGCAGAACGATTCCTGCACAAGGAAAAGATCTTCAGGGACAATCTTTATAGATTGATAGTGTTGCTACCTTATAGAATCTTGAAAGCAAGTTTCACAAGGAGAAGTTTTTTTGTTTCTAAGAGGTAAGCTAATATGGCTTTGGGGGAGGAGGCTTCTAATTCAGAATTTGATGGACATGATGATTTGGTCCAAACTATTAGCAGGCCTGGCAGACCACCTAAAAATGTTTCTAAAGCTACTGTAAAATACCTTAAAGCAAGCAATTTCAATAGGAAGGGGTGAGGGTCAAGACTCTTTTCTAGAATATTAGAGGTTGACTAACCCAAGCTCTCAATATATTTTGGGAAATAATTTTAGGGTTAATATACCTAATCTTGTTTTTATTTTCTATTCCGATAAAGTTAATGATGTTGCCAAGCTATGGTGCTTAGGTGATGTTGATGTATCTTTCTCAGTTTTACACACTTTTATGCAATTTTTTTTTCGATTTTCAAGCTTTGAAAAAGTGTTTCTCTTTATTTTGTAGGGGTTTATGCTTCATCTTTTCATGTTAGAAGGAATTCCCTTTGGAATTATTTGGCCAATTTACAAGGTCATTGATGCATTTTGAGGGACGTTAATGTTGTGCTTTCTCTAAGAAGTCCAAAGGAGCCAATCCTCCTAATCAAGTTTCTACTAATGAGTTTGATAGTTAGGTTAACTCCAATCACCTCCTGTCTCTTTCTTTTTCTTACTCATTTTATAATTAGACTAGCAGTAGATTGGGTACACATAGTGTGGATAGGAATCTTAACAAAATATTTGCCAATTTTGATTATCTTGATCTTTGTAAAGCTTGCAATTATTTTGTTTTTCCTAGGAGCAAATCATATCATCATCGCCTTTTACTTAGTATGTCTGATGATGTTGCAAGACCCTCTTCTTTCATTTTTTTTTTTTTGGATATGGTTGCAACCATTGTTACCTTTGGTTAAATCAAAATAGTTTGATCAGGTGGTTGGATGTCCCATGCTGGTGCTTGAAAAGAAACCGCAATTGGCAAAGCAGATGACAGAACATCAGAATGTCGCATTCCTTGCCAACACTCAGGTGAACCCTAAGGAGCGGTGTAAACCATTATCACTTGTAGTGGGAAGGAGTTAAGGTTGAGTAAGGAAGCCAAGGATGTGAGTGGTGAGTTAATTGAGGAAGAAAAAGGAAAATTGAGCGAAGAGATGGTAGAAAAAGGAAAAATTGAAAAGTTTGAAAAAATAGAAAAAGAAAAATTGAAAAAAAAATAAAAAGATTGAAAAGAGAGATAGGAGTGTAGAGTCGTAGTAGAAAAGAGAATTCCTTACTCTTATACCTTAAAAACCAAATAGAGGAAATGAATTTTCCAAATTCAAAGAAGTTTTTAAGCAACTGCATAGTGAAATGCCTTTTCCAATAGCCAAGGAGAGTATGCTTATGTATGATAAGTTTATGGAGTATGTGTTGAAAAAAAAAGAAAAATTTCATTGAAGAGGAAAAAATTGAGTTAGAAGTCTGTTGCAGTGCTATAATCCAGAAGAAATTGCCTCCAAAATTTGAAGATCTTGGAAGTTTCAATATTCTAGTGACAAAAGGGGAAGAGTCAAGGCATTATTGGATTTAGGTGTTAGCTATAATTTAATGTCTCTGTCTATCAAGAAGCGGATTGGTGATTTAAAGGTTTGACCTATCAAGATTACATTGGAACTTACTAAAAGATCCATGAAACTTGCACATGGAGTAGCGGAAGATGTACTGGTAAGGGTGGAAAAGTTTACTTTCCCATTTGATTTTTTAGTGATGGAGATAGAAGAAGATGAATAAGTTCCTCTAATACTTGGAAGACCTTTCATGAAGATTGTTAGTGTAATATCCTAGAAAATAACTATGGAATAAAAACTAACCTAGAATTTAATTTTAGAGATAAATAAGATAACACCTATTTTTTTAACAGAAAAGTTGTTTAAGTAAATAAAAGTTAGTTATTTACTTTTTATTTTTATAACAACCACCAACTCTCTCTCTCTTTAAGAAGATATTCTCTTTTATTTTTATAAAAACCACCAACTATCTCTAAGAAGATATTATCTCTTTAATAAGATATTCTGTTTTATTTTTATAAAAACCACCAACTATCTCTAAGAATATATTTTGTTTATAAAAACTACCAACTCTCTCTCTCTTTCTTTTAAGAAAATATAGAGTTTCATTCTTATGAAAACCACCATCTCTCAAACAATTCCTCTTAAATTTTCCTACCTTCTTTCTAGGTTTGTGATCTCATAGGATATCAGATTGACAATCAGAGGACACCCCTAAATTTCTAGCGTTGAGTAGATCAAGAGTGTCCAATCAGATTCTTGAACAGAATTAGGTTGCTTGTGATTTTAGATTTTTGCAAGTTCTTTGAGTATCTCTACTCTTTAGAGGTAAGGGAAGCTAGTTTGATTGTTTTTGATATATATTGTAATTATTTATTTTATTAAATATGAATTGGATTGATGGAGTACACCCCACCGATATTAATCAATGAATAAAAAGGACAAAGTGCCACAGGGAGAATTAAGAGCTTTCTAGAAGATTGGGCCCATCTCATCCTATTTGGGCTTTTAATCAGCTGCTCGAGCCCAAATACTAAAATAAAGAAATCTCTGTGGAGAAACCAGAGTATTAAGGAGAAGTTCTCTAATTTGTATAAATTGTTTAAAATAGTTTAGAATAACTTGGGCCTTGTATTTGGGTCAAGTAGAATAAATTTGGGCCTTGTACTTTTGGGCCATGTAGTGTAAGTTTGGGCCTTGAGGTCCATAAATAATGTTGGACTTGATCAAGGAGTCCAAGTAGCACAAGGAGCTCTCTCCTTGTGCCACTTGCCACCACTGTGTGAGAGTCTTGAAGTGCAAGCTAGGTTTGGGAAGCTTGTCATAGAAGCTAGGGTTAGAAGCTTGTCTTATAAGCTAGGGTTTCTAGACCTAGCTTCTCCCATACCCTACCTAGATAGCTTGCATGGGAAG
>Ga0099824_1000937_pt1 | contig 38761 bp, 11 predicted proteins | sample SiratrowhiteBW_FD_76837 | JGI IMG/M metagenome (GOLD analysis project Ga0099824, IMG submission 76837) | Root nodule microbial communities of legume samples collected from California, USA - Siratro white BW | ecosystem: Host-associated > Plants > Roots > Nodule | place: USA: California... | reverse complement strand
AACTGCGGGAGTTAAATTACCCCCCCACCCACAAAAAAAAAAAAAAAAAAAAGGTCCTCAGAAAAACATAAATGCAATTGGAAGTCTAGAACAGTTGGAACTCTTCTCATTCAAAAAACTTGGAAAATCCGAACATATTCAAATGCAAGTTTAAAAAAAAGCTTCACTTCACACGTTTCACTTTTTCAGGTCTGCACACACGCATTCTATTCATTTGACCTTGGGGCTAACATGAAGATTCCAGAGAGGCCAGGCAGCTCAGCTAAATCTTATAAAAAAAGTATTTTAAGAAACAAAAAATATTGCTGTCATTCTATTTTCCCATCAACAACAAGCACGTGCACTTAGATCCACATTGACTTGGTTTGATATGTATACCTTCAATTGAAATTAGATCAAAGTATATACTTTTATAGTATGAAATTCTTTACTTGTTTCCTATAAAGTAGCATAGCATATAACTAAACAGTGTAAAAAATAAATTAAATTGTATAATATTTCATTGCTAACTCACTGAAATCATTGCCTCCAGATTAGGTTCCATTGCAAAGCAGGCCCAGAGTGCCTCTTTCCTTACCTGTACGAGAACAGAGGAAGTTGAACTAAATGTACAAGTAAATAGTAATACTGACTAATTGATAATGAGGTCGAGGTCATTTACAACACGCCTCGATGAATAGGACAGTACAAACTATGCATCAGGTTGGTAACAGAGTAATTTAGAAAGATGCCATACAAAACTAAGTTTGCTAGCTGTGGATGGACGTCTTGGAATGTGAAAACAATATTAATAAACCAACATTTGCACAAACATCGGGTTCAGGGGATGGAGGTGGAGGATGCTAACCATAATAAAGGAATAAACTACTACCTTCCAAAGTTCTTTTTTTGCTTCAGGTTCTTCTGCAAATACAAAATCTGAGCCATTGTGCTCAGAAACAAGTTTCCGAACAATTTGTGTTTGCTCACGTGCATATGCCTCTGAAAAATACATATGCACACACGTAATAAGTTACGCATTACATTTATGGAAGTGTGGATCATCCAATTTAAAGGACACTACACTATTATTGATGTGAATACTGTAATTAGCTTATTCCATAGACAACTTTTGACTTTTTTTTCTTTCATACAGTCATAACTAATAAATTTATCATGCTACAAGATTTGCTTTGCCCTTAATATTTTACACTAAGCCAATTACGGTGGAAGAACCCAAAGGCCATATGAACCTCACATTGGAATCCCTCACTTCCTATGTGGGAGTAAAATGTCATACCTTGCAATTGGATCCTAGCACTATGAAATCTACCAAGAAAATTCTGAATTTTCTCATACATTTGACGAATGTGATTTGAAATGCCATGAATTTTGATCTATGATATTTTAATGTATCCAGATAATATATTCTATGCTAAGCAACAATTTGAAGTTACAACAATAAGAAGAATATGAAAGGACTAACCTGTTCCTATAAATTCAAACATTAAGGTTGGACATTCAGGCAATTTTTTCCCATTAGCAATATTGATAGCTTTCACTTGAACTTCATCCAATAGCTCTACCCTTGACACCTAACCCACATAAACAGCAACTCATAATTTGGTAGAGAGAAATATTGATATTTGAATCCAGAATCCTACCTGTATACCAGACCTCATTGTGGCAATAGCAACATCTGCTGCATCCTTCACAGAAGGAAAATTGCACATTGCAACCTGTGCATTTTGATTAGTAAAATAATCCATATGATTCCAAATAGCTACACATAGCAACAAATACAAATGTATTCTTGCAGAATAAAACATACAGAAGTTATCTGGAAAAATATCCCCTCATGCACCATCTAAGTAAAAAGTCACCCACAGTGAAAATAAAGAACCATGGTTCAAAAGCATTTTTCACCCTATGGTCATATGACAAAATTGTTCAAATAAACTAACTCTATGTTTTTATATCTCTGATTGCCAATTCCAAAATTTTATGAAATACAATAGGCAAGTACCAATAATAATAAGTGAGAAAATGGAGATTTATCTCATAATATGAGTGGATCAGCTGCTAAGATTTCCCAAAAGTTCAAATTGATATGGAAAATGAACCCATAGAAACTTAATTTAGCAGAATAACAACATGAATAAATTAAATATCTAAATAAATAGTTTTATTACTTTTATTTAACTTAAGGTATTTGAAATAGCAAATGTGTATTCTTCCAAGAGCTTTTAGACTGGCCATGTACACTGTTTGTTTCTATATATGTATTTTTGGTGAGGAATGAAAAGTGAGGACCCTATGCGTTTGTTTCTGATGGGTGCAGATTTGGACAAAAGAAAGGCGCCGATTATAGTTTGCTGGTCCTCCGCTAAAAATGCAAAGATTCAAGAGACATCTGGCTATAAAAGTTTTACGCCTTTACCCTTATTTTGAAAGTTTATGATATATAAAAAAATCAAATATGATATATAACATAATGAATTCAAATTTATAATTTTGTAATAATCATCAATATTTTATTAATATATATTTTTATATTATAAAAATTAAATAACAAAAAATATTACAATAATAAATAAAATAAAATAATTTAAACTCTAGTATGTTGTAAAATGAATTTAACTTGTTGCTATAAATATAAAATTTTTATTGAGATTTTGTAATGATTTTTTATTTTAATTTAAAAATTATTTTAATTCAAAATTATAATTCTATAAATTATTTTACAAAATTACAGATACTAAGATGTATTAAACAAGCCAAGATTATTTTATAAGTGGATACTCAATCTGTAATGGAAGAGACTTTTAACTTGGAGCGAGTGGTACATATTTAAATATTTGTTAATATTTAATTATATTTCATTTTTAACATAGGGCACTTTGATCATTTTCTAAATATATCAATTTATAAATTTTTTTAATTTATCACATCAATCAAATCACCCATTTCTTTTCAATTTTCACTCTCTTCCTCTTTTTCTTTCCTTTTCCACTCCTCAGATGAAATGAAAATTGCAGGAGGAAGGAACAGAAGGCAGCGGAAAAGGTATAGAGCAATTCTCAGAGGAATCTGTAGAGGGAGAGACATCTAAATATTGGATGCTGCACTACTTTATCATAAACTGCTGTTTGTAAATTAAAAACATTCCAGGATAGAAAGTAGAAAAACACAACATTACCATCCAAATTTAGAATTTAGAACATACAGCTTGCATTGAAAGATGTCAAGGATCAAAACCAACAAAAAAACTAATGTATTTTAATTAGTTTAAATGAAAAGAGAGTGTAATATCCAATTTAGTACGTTCATCACAATAACAAAGTTCAATGTATCATATCAAACTTGAGAAAAGGATAAAGTTAATCAATGTACCACTGAATGCTGGGGAATTTTCTGAAGCCGCAGGGTCACTTCTGTTATAAGACCAAGTGTTCCTTCACTTCCAATCATCAAGCGGGTCAAGTCATACCTATAATATATAGTTCGAAGAAAAAATTCAGTAGCTTAGCTTGTAATTACATCAGTCGCAAGAGGATTCTTTGAAGAATTTTGCAATGTAATGCAAGGGAGTTGTGTTGCTTGAATCCATGTGGAAAAGGATATGTTTGCTGATGTTAAGATCTCAAATAGCCTGAAGATATGATCAGTGTAATCATTATAAGGCTTAATATTCTTCATCTTACAAGCTGATTTTGTGAGATTAAGTTAAACCTTAAACCCAAATTATAAAAGTTGAAGCAGTAATAAATGATTTGACATAGGAAGGTATAAGTGAACTTTTTTCAATGCAGTTTATATCCAGGTTTGACATTTAACTCTATGCAGATTTTCGGATTCCTAGTGAACAAATTTACTAAGCATATTCAAGATCAAGTGTCTTGCCGGATTGTTTTGCTAATGATATTGTTTGGAGGATGGGTGCTAGAGTTGGAGTTGCAAGATGCTTTGCAGACCAAGGATTTCAATTGAGAACATCAGACAAAATTTATTGATTTTATGTCATCAAACACTAGAAAAGTCATCATAATCGATGGAGAGACTGTTAACATCACATCTAATAAGGATAAATGAAGTAGAGAAGTGTCGTGGTCAATTTATTGTATTGTTGATAGAATTTACCAAATATTTTTCTCTTCGTAGTTCAATCATACTAACCCGACCTCTCTTGAAAAGCAAAAGAAAGAGTTAAAATTATAAGTGAAATGAATTAATAGGTAAAGGGAACGAAATAACACAAACCCTGCAGCACTTTTCCTGGCACGTGATGCAGTCTTCACAATGTCTCCATTGGCAAGAACCACCTGGAATACACATAGTACAATCAATAGAGCATCACAATAATGCATTAGAGACGAAAGATTGGGATTAACAAACCTTCAGACTGATGACATTATCACGCATAGTTCCATACCTACAAATTTTTAAGGAGAACCCATTATGCTCAGTAAGATGGAACATTTTTATAGCTTTTTTTAACAGGTTTCCATAAGATCGTGACATGTTGAATTACAGAATTACATCAAACATTAAGTTTAATTATCTTAAGCAATAAGCCTCAAGTAAATACCTTAAAAAACAAAATATTTGACCTTATAGGCAGACGATTGGCAACAACCAAGATGAAAAATTTAAATCAGCATGTATCAGTGTGTGCCAATGACAAATGAACCAGAGTGACTACCTCACAGCTAATGAACCAGAGCAACGTGTAGCACACATGCCTCCAATGCTAGCACCAGGACCTGCTTGTAACAAGTAAAAATTTAACTTATTAAGCCTCTTTGACCTTCAACTATCAGAGATACTCCCAGGTCATAACAAACTGACCTGGATCAAGTGGAAAAAATAGTCCATAAGGTTCCAAATACTCATTAAGCTCCATCCATCCAATGCCAGGCTCAACAACGACATCCATGTCATCAACATGTAATGCTTTCACTGTCTAGATTATACCAGTATACAATGTAAGTATAACAGCTAAAGTGAAGTTTACTTATTTGCATCCCACTCAGAACCTATATGCACACATGATCTATATTCTGTATTCTGCATGTGTAAATACATGATTAAGTGTACTCTCTACATAACCGTACAAGCATGAAACTACAATAATCATCAAAAATATACTGTTGTTGACGCTAACAGAAACTTCTGTACTCCAAATTAATTAACTATAGTAAGAAATATACGCAACAGAATGGCATTAGAGTTTTTTGATGATAATACAAAAATATTTTCATAATTTGCAATAACAATTAAACAATAATGCATTGATTCATGTGTTTATAGAAAAGCCTCTATCAGTCTGCAACGGCAATGTTCAATGCATATTACAGTTCAGCACAACATTAAAATTATGTATTCCATGGATTGACAAGTATAATTCCTAAATTTTATAGAAAAGGAAGCATAAAAAAATAACATTTGAAAATATGTAACAACAGATTGTACTGAACCCAACATCCCAAAAGTTTTAGGCTATTAGGTGAGTGCACATATATGGTGTTACTGCGTGGCATCTCTGACAAATATTATGATATGGCAAGAACATATTTAGGCCACAAAGAAAAGTCATATAACCTCTGTGAGCTCTCAACACTCTACCTTAAAGGCAGGAAAATTAAGAATACATCACACAGATTAATTCAATACAAGCCTTAAATTTTATTTCAGAGGGGAAAAATACTTCTTCTTAGAACTAAATATAGGTGTCTGTAAAATTGCTTCCTGATTAGCAGACCGAAGACAACTCCACAGGCAGGTGGAATAATGCACTTTCCATGAACAAACTCATCATCTCTGTATTTTACCTTAAGGAGAATGTTTGGGTAAGTGCTTACAGTCTAGCATCAGAAAGAACATGCGTAATTCCAACAAAGGACATCTTATTTGTTCGTAGGAGGAGTAGAATTTTTCATGAAGGTTGGGAATGAAAAGGAAAAGGAAGAATAAGATTTCTTCCAGAAACACAATGAGGATCAAAAGGGGAACGTAAAAATGGAAAACTACGGATTTAACACCCATTCCAAGCCGATAAGGTCTCTTCAACTTTCTACAAGTGTATTGTGCCTGATTTAATCTCAAACATACCAAAGACAAGTTGTGTTCAGCAACTCTAAAGCAGACATGGGGCCAAATTGGCCTTACATGAGTTTTGCCATATTCCATTGGAATCAAATATATTCATAGTTCATAATCATAATATACTGCTAACAATTATATGCAGATATGATACTATCATAATTGAACATGTACTTACTTTCATTAAAGACATGTCAATGCAAACCCCTCCATGAGGGGATAAGGTGTGACCCTCGATTGATGTAGCTCCGCCATATGGTACAATGGGAACCTGTTACCAAAAGTTTTTTCTTTTAATAAAACATAAAAATAACTAAATTACAGCTATCAGTTTCTCAATATCACAATCATTATTTAACGTTAACTGTAGTGATCAAAAGGCACTCTACTAACGTGCCATATAACTGCTTGATTTAAAATTTAAATTGTTAGGTAGTGGTCATGGCATGGACTTTTGGTCTTAAAATGTAAGTTCAAATAATATGTCTAACTTAGTAATAAAAGAACTCAACAATACTAGAAGAAACAAATGACATGGTTTAAACCATTTGCAGATGATTTAATACAAGTAAACCGAAAGAAATGATAAATGTAGTAGAAACATTGTGCAGGTTACTCAAAGTTCAGCTACAGCTAAATCGGAGGAACAATCTTGATGAATTAGTTGGACGGCTAAAACCAAAGAATTAAACTTTTGATTGTGATCATTGGCTGCACCAGTTCCTATGAGACCCATTATGCCTTAGAAAAATTGTTGGGCTATCACAATAGACATATACGGTTGCAACAAAGATAAAGAAGATAAATCGATAATTGAATATAAGATGAAAGAAAAATATATGTATTGATAAAGGATGATAGTCTTGTTTGAGGACTAGACAAGAAAAAACAGACTGGACCAATTTTTTTATGATGAAAACAGAAATAAATTCCAAATGCAAAGCAATTCAAGTATGAAGAGACAGGACAAATAAAGGTTTCTTTTTCAGGGAGAAAAATAAACACAAATATTGTGATGAAAAATAAACACAGATATTATGATCCAAATGCCTTTATAATAAAATGTTAAGGCAAAGCAATCGGCTAGAATATGCTAAACAATCTTTGCTGAGTTAGAGCACCTCAAACCTTATGAATGTTACATAAACTGACAATCTTAGATACCTCCTCTTCAGATCTGCAAAATAAGAGTACAATGTAAGAAAATAAATATATGTGGATGCTTTAACTTCTACCACAATAATGTATCCACAATATTTTAAAAACCTCTCCTACTCTCCCTTGTTCATCCATGTCCAAATATTAACTATTTAAAAATATGAGAAGTTTTTTTGATATATTGTAATTGTATGTAAAAGATGATAGACAAGGTAGACAAATATTTTGAAATCAACAATATGACACATCAGAAAGTCATACATCTCAGATAAGCATTTGCGACCCAGCATGATTAATTCCAATGCACATAACAAATGTCAGGGAATCTCTTAATAAAATGGGATATTAGACATAAAGCGCTAAATGCACGTAAATAAAAGTATATAGTTCTGCAAGGGTTCAGTGACCTGATGAAAATGAACCAATATACCAATCTGCAAATATCCAGATTGACCAATGTTGTGTAGAAAATTATTTTAATAAAGAAATTAACCTCGTTATACCAGAACTGTCTGTTTTCAAACAGCATTTAGGCCAAATGTAGAAGAAAAAAAATGCTTGTCCTAAGGTAGAAATACACCACAAGCAAAAAATGATAGGACATTGGCTGCGTCAGGATATGATATATCAAAGTGGTATTCAGAATAAAGCTATCTAACAAACTGTCACTGGGTCCAATTGCTCTGATGATCACCGTAACCATTTTACTACTATATTATAATTGTCAAAATATTACAACTCCACTTGAGAAATACAACAGATTATCAACATAGCTTAGTAGCAAGTATTTTGAATAGTTTTATTTTGAAAATCATAATGGAAAGAGAGAACAACATAATTTAAGTCTGTTCAAAACTATAATATTTGGGAAAACACTGCAAAAGAAACTTCCAAGGTCTTTCTCAATGCAAGTACCAAAGTGTGATATAGTTAAAATTTAAGAGGAAAATGCAATCACTGCAACATTGCAAAATCTATGATCAGATGAACGAGGAAGTAAACAGACATTTCAGCCAAAGCTTCAGTTCAGAGTATGTGTAACCTCGGATAAACAATCACATCTGGGATATTAACAGCCTTGTGAAAGCTGTTTTGTGGTTTTCCATGGATATATCTTTCGTCATAATCAACTGATATGTTATCCTGCAGGAATGAAACATTATAACAATTCAGGCTGCTGATCACAAGGTAGAAGTTCCAAAACAATTTGCTCATTTAGTTTGACTTCATTCCCAACAAACTAAAAGTATTCTTGAAAGCTAACTAACAGCCAACCAATGAAAAAGTAAAACTAGCCTGCCTTCCAAAACACATACCAAGTTTCACAAATTAGAATGTAAGTTGTAACAAATCCACTAGACAAGAAATAGCAAGAACTAAAAGAAACTTTCAAATATAATTGATCATCAAATTAGAACCGGCCGAAAGGATTTGAAAGTCTGTCTTTCCTCTGTACAAATTCACAAAATATTCAGATAAGCCAATATTACGCCGTACCTGACAAATGACTTTCAACTCCTCAAGAAGCTCCCGCGGAAATTCCTTCTGTGATCCCTGAACAACGAATTGCGTGCTACCTTTGCCGCCAACATTCACACCTCTAACATCCATTACAAGACATCGCATGATCAAATAACTACTTGATTCACCGAGACTAGTCAGATAGGCTCGTAGTTCGATTGAAACATTAAGCTTCGTATCACAACTAATTACTCTTTAAGCCATTACAAAATATAACTGTTCTCGTATCTAAACGGAAGTATCAGAATGAGTTCATGCATGCTTAGAAGTTCCTAGTAACATATCCTTGAAAGAAAACCTATGGCCGTAAGAAAAGACGAGAGTAAGCGCATACAATATCATTACACTAAATCGTGTTAGGTTTTCACAGCACAGGTGTCGTCTGAATTCATAAGCGACGAAAGAGTAATAATCGGTGAATTCAAATTAAGGCGCGAAAAAGGAGAAAAGAGAACCTGTCGGAGTCGCAGAAGGAAGGAGTAAAGTGTGGATGAAGAGCGAGTGATCCAGCGGAAAGAGCGAGAGCGAGAGGAAGCAGAGAGGCTGAGCGCGCGTTCCTGGTAGAGTGGTTGTTGAAGAGTGTGGGTGCGTATTTATTGTGGAGAGTGCTGTAGCGGGAGAAGAACTTGGAGGAAGAAGAACGTAAGCGAAAGAACCATGACGAGAAATTTGACATGCTGATGAATGGTTGCAATTGGTAAGGCTAAGGGTAAAGGTAGCTCGATCTTTTCTCTCCAGAGCTCTATCACTAACTTTTAGCTACACTTATTGTCTTCATCGTCTGTGCTGCTTTGCACGCGATCCTCGTTTTTAAATTTACAAATAACTTTTCAGTCCAATGTAATAAAAATAATAAATCATTTCACATAAACTCATCTTAATCAATTCAAATTTAATTTTAAATTATGACACATTACTGATGAAACTTTAATTTATTTTTAGTTCATAAAAAAATTAGCCTTCCAAAAAAAATGCAATTATCATTTTTAATCTTAAAAAAATAATAAAATCATTCGTTAAAACAAATTACATTTTCACTTTTTGAATCAATTTCACTTCTTATTAGAAGTAAAACTAATAATCTTCTGCACAAACACAGTCTAAGCAATGGCTCGACTAATCTTCTTGCTTGACAAAACAAACTGGTAACATTTTTCTAGTATTAAAAAAAAAAAAAAAAACTTACATGTTCAATATTAATGTTATTTTACAATGAATTAACTAATAATAGGCGATAGTTGATGACGTGTCCTTCATTTATCTCCTAATCAACAATATTTAGATAAAAGCACCATCGTTTTTTTCTTGAAACTAACTTTTGTAGATAAAAAAAAAAAATTATGTTATTTGGAAGACTGATTTTTGCAAATATTTTTCAAGAGAAAAAAAATACAATTACATGAAATTGAAAAATTAAAATTTGAGACAAACAGAAGTAATGAATCACGATTTAAATAATTTATTTTTATGAAACAACTCATATGTAAATTTTCATAATTAATGATTTAAAATGTTAGATACAAAATTAGGCAGACGGTGGATTGTTACCCTACTTCTCAGGTAAATGACGCCGTTGAATTGAAGCCAATATTTTTCCCACCAATGAAGCAAAATGATGTGTCAAATTAAATCTGTACCAAAAAATATTAAATTCGGAGTCTTGACTTTATAGTGAGAGATTCTTTTATTCTTTCGTCTATGCGTCACCTTTCTTATTCTTTGAACGAGAATTTTCTTTTCAAGGATAATATTTATTATCGTTGCGTGAGGACTTGTTTTTCTACGTAATTTCAAGCTTTAGTTTCATTTGCCAGCGTGGCAACAATGACAAAAATACCGATTGCCACAGTTAAAAGAAAAGCGCATAAAAAAAACATGGAATGATGAAAGCTATTACAGAATAGCTTTGCTGTAAGTTTTTCTCAACTTAAAACAAAACCAAACATATCTTAATATGGAGGTGGAAGCTGCAAAAAGATGAAGAGCAATCAAGCAATACAAGTGTAAAGCAAGGCACTGTGATTAAGGTAGAGATTAGAAAACGAAAGATTCAATGCTAAAGGATTTTTAAATGTCATAATTAAAGTTCTAAGATTCATTTTCAGTTCTAAACAAACTAATAATCCAAACACTGATAACCTCTTCATTACTCTAAGAAATGTTTATATGAATTTAAATATAATAAGAATAACATTCACTTGATAACTTCCTTTGACATGACAAAAATTGACTATCAATAATTGAACTGTCACAGGCTTAGCCTTAAATTTTTTATAAGTGACAGATGAGGATGCCACTTTGTTTTTATTTACTATTTCCCTCTTCATGCTGATGGCTAAGGTGTTACGAACTAACTATATAAATCCTACCTCACCTAACAGTTCAGTCAAGGCCAAACGAGGAACTCAAAGCCATGTAATCCTTCCAGGGATTTCTATATTTGTTAACAGTATTCTACTGAGATGTTTCCATTGCTCAAGTATAAAAGCCTACAGCAATCCAATTGCATATGTGGACTGTAAATTCCAGAATTCCTTGGATTGCTTCAATGTCTCAACTCGTTCACTAGCTAGCCTCTCTCTCCAGTAATCTTTGCACCTGCCAAAAAAATCATGAAAATTAATGGGATGCCCTTGATTCGAATAAGAATAAGAAAAATGATGCTATCATGTAATACCTTCTTTTCATAAGTAGATCAAGTTCTAGCATACGCACAGCCTTAGAATAAACGCCAACCTGCATAAAGAAGAGCATTTGTCCTTTACAAAAGAAAGTTTCCATAATCGAAAATTTTAAAATATAAGAGCAAATCAGAATATGCTTTAAAGCTCCAAGGAATAGGATAAATGACATAATCAGATTACTTTTGTCATAAGGAAGCCATGGCTTTCTGCATAAGGGAAAAAATGGAAATATTCAATGTTTTGATAAGACAAAGAATAGAATTTGCTGGATCAATGTTATCCAAGATAGGCTACAAGGCATCTACTTATCTTTATAGTCATATACTCTTAAAATGAAGATAATTAAGAGTTTGAAAAACCAATTAATGAGAGTTATTTAGAAAGGAAAGCAAGGTCCATATAGAGCCTTCACCAAACCGACCCCTTGTTGCATAATTGCACCATTGACTTTTATGATAGCTTGAATTGTTTACCAAGGTTGATGTAAACTGTCATGAGTTTTTTTTTTTTTTAATACAATATATCAATGCTGAGTACAAAATACACACCTCTCTGCATATAGGACACTTCGACTCTGGACTGGCTGATTTAAGGCCTTGAAAAATCATCACAGAGGCAGCTGAGCAAGCACATGACTTACAGAAGATATGACCACAACTCAAAGCATAAGGGTTGAAAACAAAATCCTATCATATCAAGATACAAACATTAATATAAGAGGTACTGATATATGTATATGTGTGTGTGCGTGTGAGTGTGTAGTATATTTTCCCTTCTTTTCTAGTGTAGAATACAATTAGGAACTTACCAGACAAATTGCACAAGTTAGAGAATACTCGAGCTTAATAGAATCGGGAAGAACCAATGTCATTACATCTTTATTTATGTTTAGATCACAAGAGAAGTGACCATAGACTCCATCAAGATCACAACTATCTAGTCCAGTAGAATTCAGATAAAAAGCACCCAATTCAATTATCCAAGGAGAATGCAAAAGTTCAATGTGTTCAGCGTGCATCCTAGTTTTGAAGTTCTCCCCATTAACAGAGCTGTGTACCTGAAGCCGAATAGAAAAAAGACAGAGTGAACCCAAAAACTAAACCAGGGAAGTATAAATGAAAAGAGTTAACGTTAGGCAATATCTTAGATGTTGCATACTTTATCATATTTCTTAAGTATTTTCCTCATTGCAATAGCATTCATTGCAATGTACTCAATTAGAATCCTCCCTTCTTGAGTAAGTGTTTGCCTATCACTTTTAAAGCACTGGCGCAAACGCAATGCATATCTGTGTAGTCCTGTAGAAATGTGAAGATGAAGCAGATGCTTAACTCTTGAACTAAAGTACCCTACCACATCTGATGCTTCCTTCATCAACTCAGAGAAGAACTGTTGGTCACATACTACAAGTGGAAAACAAAAAAGGTTCATAATTAGACTGCAGAAAGTAATACAGTTTGGTTAAAGTACAAGCCATATCAAAATATTCAATGAGTATTTTGATTATATCAAGCTATAAATCTAGTTACAATTAACCTAACCTCTGATCAATTGCAAAGTATATTCAAAAACATTAGAGTAGACCAATAGTAAAATCGTATTCAGTGAATAATACTAAACTGGGCAAACATAAGCTCTAAGTAAACAATTTCACTCAAAATTAGAAGGACACAATAAACATTAGAGGAGGGTCAACAACACATTCTCCAACATACTCTTCTAGCACACTTTCTCCTATTTTTTTAAAAGCTATTCTCATTATAAAATGTTAAAGCCAGTAGTATCTCTTACTTGTTCTTGGATCTAGAGAAAACAGGAAAATACATGAGATATCCACTCCCTTCTTTCTCTTAAAAAAAGTCATAGACTTTCAAATATATCTTTTGATTCCTTAACCTAACGATCTAATATATTAATTTTTCCACAGTCCCAACTAGAAATCAACGCCCGATTTGGTCCCCTTAACGACATAACCCTGTGCCCTACCCCGTGACCTAACATGACGCCAAACAAGTTTGTTTCGCATAACAACAAACTAATCACAAATAAAACGAAGTGCTTTCAATTTGGTGGTCCCAAACACAAAGTACAAACACAAAAACCCAAAGAAACACTTACCTGGGCAAGACTGACACTGACACAACAGGTCCTTGTCGGAAGAGGCGTCTCTCCGGCAAGTCTTCAACACTTTCTTCAACCTGATATATTCAACATGAGCACAATTCTCCCCCAGGAACCACTCCCGCTCCTCCTGCAGGTACTCTCTGAATGCACTCCCGAATTTCATTCTCCCTTTTCCCAAATCCTAATCGGATTAACAAACATCACATAGCAATTAATTAATCAAGGACAGTGATTTTGAAAATACGTATCGTTGATTTTACAGGGAACCAGGGGGAGCTGATTGGACGATGACTGAGAAATTTGAGAGAGAAAAGAAAAAGAATAGAATAATGATAATAATTATCCGTTGTGAGTAACCGAAGAAGAAGGTAACAGAAAGCGAGATAACCGGTGGTGGATTTTGTTGTTTGTTGGTGTGGACTATCGTTACCTGGAGTTTCTCCAGAGCATAACGACGAGGTTTATGTGGTGAGTACGAGAATCAAACAGAGGAGGAATCTGGTGTCGTCTCAGGTTTGATCGAGAACAAAACGACGTGAGTTTGAAGCCACGGAGACCCGCGCATATTTCGGAATTTGTGCTTTTCTTCCCTTCCTGGCCCACCAAAACAACCCTGTCTCTGCATCAAATATCTCGTGTTTACTCTTCAACATTATTTAGTCTTTCCTATAAACATTTTCTGTTGGACTTTTTTTACAGTGATTTTCGATAAAATTTTATTTTTTGGTTTATTGGTCATAGTCATTAGAACACTGGTTAAACCATCTCAGTTACAGTTATATAAAGTATAAACTTAAAATCTGAATGTTTTGAAAAAAATTTATTAGAATATATTAATATTACATAAAATTTAAAACCTAGACCATAAATAGAAAAAGAAAAAAATCTTGAAAATATTTATTCTGTAAACAAACTAATTAATATTAATTAACTCTTGCATTGAAAAATATCTTCAAAATTATGTGGCACAGTAAAATAAAAATAATAATTAAAATTCCATAAAATTACTTCTTTAATTAAATGCTCTAACGAACTTATTTTTTTATTTTGAATAAGTTTATTATTACAAAACGTCAATTAATTTAATTAATAAACAAACTAAATTACTAACATAGTGGTTAAAAGTAATTAGGATTATATAATATTAATTCTTTTCTTCAAAGTGTGTGACTTTAATGAATGCTTTTGCTAACGTTTATTTAGTGCACTGATTCCCTGTTAGTATTTTATTATTGGGAGTGTATTCCAAAGTAGGACAACATTGACTTATGGATTTGGAATCTCTTTACTTCTTCTTGATCTTTTGACAAAAACATAAGAATTAACAAAAACTTCCAAATTTTTTTCCTTTTAGTTGATATTAACGTAAATTCAAATCAAGAATTAATTATTTACCTCATTTATAGTCATATAATCTTTCAAGTTCAACGGTTATGTATTAGTTAGTTTGATCTTTTATTGGATAAATGTAACTTATATTAAGACTTATAAATTAGTTATTGATAAATTTAAGTAAAAAAGGAAAGAGATTTTTGTCTGTGGTACTTGACATGTATTAAAAAATTAAATAATATTTATTAAGATTTAAAAGATAACTAAACAACTAAATATTTGTATAAAATATATTTTTATTATGAATAATAAGACATTTTTATGTTCTGTCCCTAAGCTTTGAGAATTATAAGCTTTAAGAATTAGTGGAATACTTAAAAAAAAATTACCTCCGCAAAATAACATAGAGAAATCTCTATCAATCAGAAGGGATGGAAAGGCACAGGCTTTTGGTGTCCGCTCCAGGCTAAAAAATCTTTAATATTATACGAAAATTGTAACAAGAAAATATAAAAGTTAGAATAAAAACAGGTAAGACTGACCTTATTAGACAACACCTGTCATAATTGAGACAAGACGCTAGAAAATTAAACGTGATCAGGATCAACTTTAGCAAGTGTGACACACTAAAAAGTTGACTATGATAAATATTGATTTTAGTTTGGCTAAAACATTAAAAAGTTATTATTAACATCCACGTTTAGAAAGTTAAAAAATTTATTATGATGAACATGGACTTTAACTCAACTAACATATAAAGGTTCATTATGATTAATATTAATCCCAACAGAGTTAGAAAATAATTTTATTTGAAAACTCTTCATTTATTGATAATTAACTTAATCTTAAATTGAAACATAGCCTATTATGATAATGAAGTGAGAGATTCACCACTCTTAAAAAAAATAAGAAAATATCTACTTGTATTTCTAGAAAAAAGTCCAAATTTTAAATATTTAATAATATTTATTAAATATTTAAAAAATAATATTCACGGTTAATGATACGACATTTTGATGCTACAAGCTCTAAAAATCACACTTTTTGGCAAGAACATGTTTGTTTTTACTTTTTATTTAAAAGTTTCATCATTTTTCCATAATTATTGGGAATGTATGTACGTTGTTGCAAAATGGGTACTTCCAACTGACTCTAAAAATATAAAACTAAATTCTATAATATTTAAATGAATTGTATCACATTATAGGTGGAGTGAAACAAATTGACATGCTTTAAATTATTTAAACTGTTATCAATATACATTTATCTTCATATCTTATAAATTATAACACAATTTAGAAACTATTAAATTCTTTAAAAATCCTTGAAATAGCATAAGCATGAGAACTGCTGCAATCTTAAAAGTGATGGAATGGAGATCCTGGGATGGATGCCAGGTGTGAGTACTGCATAGGTCAAGTGTGTATTGTAATTGTGTCTGAATGGTAGCATCTTCTCACCAATTGAGTTTGTGATGTGTGCAGGGAAAAAGGAAGTGACCAGATTCCATGAACCACAACACTGTTTTTTTCTTACTCCTTTTAGAGGCAGGGAATCATTTTGGAAAACAGGAACATATTCAGCATCTAATAATAACCAAAATGTTCCAACTCGATATCTATATCTTGTAAAAAAATATCTCATTCCAACAATAGTATCAAAGGATTTAAAGAGCACATGTGTTAAATAATAGATTTTGAATAAAATTTTGGAATATAAATATAAAAAATTATCTTTTATTTGGAAAAGATTATATTTATTGTTAAAATATAAATAAAAAATATAAAAGTGTAGATTTTATAGAATTGTTGCAGTACAAAATTTATAAGATGATTTAAAAAGTGACCTAAGGAAAAGTAAAATAAGATCAAATGATATAACATTACATTGTATAACAATATAATGTTAATAATAATAATTATTGTTATTGGTAATAATTATTAATAGTACCTACTCCATATTTAACATTTTAAACATAAAACAAGTGTAAGATGATAATAATTAACAAAAGTACATTTCAAAGGTATTTAATTACATTAAATGCGCGTTATTGTATCACAGCTAATTGTGGTGCTACTCACATTCATATTCAATTGTAATGGAATAAATAAATATAATGCAATGAATGATGATGTTGTATAAGCCACAAATGAAAAATAAATTCCTAGGTTATTAATATATATTTCTAGGTTTTGAAGAATATATATATATATTAATGAAAATAAAATAATAATAATAATAATAATATTAACAATATAATGTTAATAATAATAAATATTGTTATTGTTAATAATAACATTAACAATAAGTACCTATATTTCATGTTAATCATAATTAACATATATAAATCCTCTTATTATTAATTATGATATCAATAAGAATATTAATAAAAATAAAATAATGATAATGATAAACAATATAATAATAATATTAACAATATAATGTTAATAATAATAATAATTATTATTATTATTATTGTTATTGTTAATAATAACATTAACAATAAGTACCTAATTTTCATGTTAATCATAATTAACATATATATTGTGTGTAAGACTGGGTATATAAATTTAAGACTAGGTAATGAAGGGAAAACATTGATTATTGTGGGTAAGTTATATGTTTATCTCAAATCTTTATATATACGTATATATAAATATATATAAATTACTAGTAATTATAAATTAAGTTTTAATTATTAATTGCAATTAAATAATTATACCGCTATGTTTTTAAATTAAAATTAAAACAAACCTAATCTAGAGTATTCAAAATTATGTATTATGTAGTTTAGATGGTAAAAATATATAATAATACTATAATTCAAATCATACATATTTATAAATTAAGTTCTAACTATTAATTATAATTAAATAATGTATTATACACTGAAAGAAAAACAAGTGCTCCCTCATTTTCGTACTAATTTAACTAATTTAGAAAGAAAAAAAAAATAAACAAACGAATTTGTGAAAGAATGATGTTTCAGCTCACTCTAAAAGATGCGAATAAAAGAGACAGAAGAGACCGAAAAAAAAAACAAATTTACACATTTATCATTACTCTTTTTTATTACACTGTCAAACTCATTTATTTGAATATATAATCAATTATAAAAACAACAAAATTGATTACATGCCTACCTTACATAGATAAATATATAATCGGTTATAATATAATCAATTATAATTATATAACATATTGGACTATAATTATATGTTGTAATATAATATAAAGTTAAAGTAATAAATAATAACAATAAACTATAACAATAATATAGATAAATTTATACAATAAAAATAATAAATTAATAATATTAAAGATAAATAATTAATAACAATAATGATAATCAAAATAAATCCTTAAAATAATAATACCAATAATAAAAAAATCATAAATAATACTAATAATAAAAAAATCTTAAAATAATAACAGTAATTAAAATAAATTCATAAAGTAATAATAATAATATAATAACATTAAAATCACAAATAATAATTATAATAACAAAAATATTAAAAAATAATAACAGTATCAAAAAATAATAACAATTAAATTAAAAATAACAATAAAAAATATTCATAAAATAATAATTACAATATAAATAATAACAACATAATAATAAATTTATTTTAATTTCAGTTTCATTTTACGAAAACGGTGTCAAATAATAATTAGTAACTTTTCTTAAGGTGAATTCGCCGACCCTATTGAAATAATATTTTAACTAAATAATATAAATAATAATAAAATTAATAATTTATTTTAATTTCAATTTCATTTTATGAAGTACTGTCAAATAATAATTAGTAGTTTCCCATCAGGTGAGTCACAGATTCTACTAAAATAATGTTTTATCCAAAAATATTAATAACTTATCATTATTTATTATAAATTTATTTTAAAAATAAAGATAAAATAATATTTTTACAATTTTATTTAATTAAAAAGTATCTTTTTATCTAACACATTAATTAAATCATTCACAAATTTTCATAACCTTCTCCATCATCTTCAATTATTTTTCACTCTATTTCCCCTCCTTTTTTATCTTTGCATTTTGAGCAATGATTATAGGTGTTTTTATCTATTGATTGACGAAAAAAATTTGACGATGGAAATTCAATCCCATATGCATTTCATTTTTATAATTACCTTTTATGAATTTTTTTACAATTTAATAAAAAATTATTTTAATAGTTTTTACTTTGAGAATATCTTATTTATAACTTCTTTTTGTATCATATTTCAGTTACACGATCTTATTCTCTAATAAATATAAAATAATTTAATAGATAATTAAATAAAGTTTATTACTAAAATAATTAAATAACTAAATAACTTTTGTTTTGACGGATTACATAATCAATTATAAAATAAAATAATTAATTAGATATGTAAATATAATATAATTGATTATAACAATAAATAATAATAATGATAAATATACAATATAACAATAATATAAATAAATATATATAACGATAATAATATTAATAATAAAAAAATTAGTAACAATAATAACAAGTTAACAAGTTATAAGAAACAAAACTCAAATTTATTTTCAAAATTCAAGCAACTATATGATATATAATCTTATACTTTTAACGCCAAGTCGACAATCTAACAAATTATGATAAATATCGGAAATCAACTTCTCTCCATATATATCACGTGATACTTTAGTATCGATTGGGTGATATAATTTGATTTTTTTTCTGTTAAAATAAAAACACTTCACAACATAATTACTTATCAAAATCTAAAATATAATTTACATATTAAAAATATTTATGTATTCCATATTTTAATTTACAATATGCTTTTTATATGTATAAAAAATATTTATTATAAATTTTAATTTTCTTAAATAAATATATTTTCCGCAATCACAAACTAGTAGTTTATATATATATATTTTCCATTGACAATTTTGTATATGATTCTAAAATTAGTCTCTCCTTTCTCCAACCCCTTAGTCCAACGGGGTCAAAAGATGTAATTGGCTTAATCAAATATAACTCCGTCATAAACCCTAATTTTCTTCTCCACAGATGCATCTGATTCCCAAATTGTCGATCTCTGAAGCGAATAATAGGACAAGCAAGTTTTCAAGCTGAGGAGGAAAGAGAAGAAGGAAGAGCTTAGTGCTGTTTTCTTTCGAAGACTTTGTTCCAGGTCTTTACCCTTTCTTATTTCACCCAATGTTTGAATGTTTGTGTGCGGTTTTTCATTCTTCTCTATCCGTCGGTAGCGTTTGAATTTCTAAGTTTCGCTGCAATAGAATGTGGCTTTGAAAGCCTTGTGATACTTAGTCGGCGATCTCCAACGTTGTCGTGCATTGCAGCAGACAACAAATGAACAAACTGGAGTTTCGTTATACATGCAGATTACGAGACAATACTTAGGAACTATCACGATTGCGTGCAAGAAATTCAAGCCTTCCTTGTTGTTAATTAGTCGATAATAAATATGTTCTAGTTTGTGCTACAGGTTTTTGAGGACGAAGGTATGACAACTTTTTGTTTCTAGGTTGATCAAAGGACTTCTGAACCAATTTGTTTGTTTGTAACTCATTGCAGAGATAATTTTTCTGATACTTTTTTTGAAAATTTTGCTGCGTTTCTTTTGCATCTGCATCTTATGGACTAGGTTATTACTCTGTCTGAATTTGAATTCTAAAGAGGATATAAGTAACTTTGCAGTTTGATCTGTGTGCTCGTCTGAATCCTGAATCCGGATCTAGTTTCTTGCACACACAATTGAATCCCAAAGTGGATACAATTAGAGTATGTATTATGTACAGAGTTACTTGTATTATGCGCTTGAAATGATTAACTGAGTTTAATTTCTACTACGCATTATCGGTGTTAAAAAAACTTAGCATTGTCACTTAATCTGAAGTGATAGTTGATATGATGATATGATTTTTAATGTACCATTTTAAGGTTAACAAACTTTATGTACATAACAATTTACATTGAATGTCATTATAAACATCCTTTACATGAATAAATCATTCGTTCTTATTTTTAAAGTAGTTATTTTGATTTATGTTATGACTTTTGATTAAATGAACCTTGAGGTTTGTTAGTGGTTTAATGCTATACATTCTACTAATGGCACGTAGGTTCTTGGCTGATGGTGAAAACAAAGCAGAAGCGCACAGGAAAAGTTCCTAGTAAAAAAAGCGGTACTTCTTCACATGACCCTGTTGATTCTCGAAACTGTGATAGGCAGCATGAGGATAGTGATTGGGTTATAGTGAAAAAGCAGAGAGTAACCATTCTGGTGCCTGCTGTGCCTCTCAATGAGAGATCGTTAACAGCAAACCAAGGACCAAATCACACGCAACTTATGCCTCCTGAATTGGCAAGTAACCATGTGCAGCTTCCTATGGAGACATCTACTGTTCATCCTTTAGATAATGAACATGAAAAAACCATTTTATTGGCTGTCCAGAAAGAGACCCATACCGAGAGTAGAGCACCTCCTATATTACCTAGACCAACTGTCGTCAATCCACCATCTTTAGATCAGAGAACAGAATCAGAGAATGCACATCAAATGAATGGGTTGAATTCACTTAAACTACTTGGAATTTCCAATACATCTAAAGTTATTAAGCAGCCCAGAACACTACTTGCACCAAGAAGGCCCTCCAACCTGGAAATTTTGAATAAAAGCTTGAGAGCGTCAAATTTGGAGAGGAAGCTTCAAAGAGCTGGTGGACTGAGCAAGTGGCTGATATCACTTGGACTGGGGCAGTTTGTGAGAATTTTTCAGGGTAAAAGTCTCAGTAAGTATCAGCTGGTAAATCTAACCATGAAAAAACTCAAGGATATGGGTGCCAATGCAGTGGGACCTCGCAGGAAACTGATCCATGCCATGGACTGTGTTTGTCAGCCATATTGCTTTGAGGCGTTGTAAAAGGTTTTACAATTTTCGAACTATGTACAAAGAATGTTCCGAGACATGGTACAAATGCACAACTTTTCTTTCTGGATGTTGTTGTTATAGTTTACAGTACTTGAGTCTCAGTACTTGTTTAGATTTATGCATCTAACTATATAAGCTTTTAGAGGAATTCTAAACAAAGCTTCCTTTTAGATTGGTGTATCCATTCACTTCAATCTGTCATCTCTTACTGTAAGTAGTTTTACTTTTGGAACAACACTACAAAGCATTCTCTCACTCGAGCACTTCTGCAATTAACTCGGTTTTATTTTCCTTTTGTACCCCTCAAATCAAGGTAATCCACTTGCGTAAACAGGAACACTCCCCAAATACCAGTCCTTCCTTAGAGGGGGTGTGGATCAATACTAGGTTGTTACTTCATCCACTCCTTAAAATTCTAGTGCACCTTCCATATATTTCGAAATGGGTTTTTCAGAATGCGAAAAAAAATTCTGACAGTTCTTTTTCTGAATGTAAAAGTTTCACATCTAAAAGCTTTTTCTAAAATAAATGAGAGGTTTCCAAAAATTTAAAGGAGGTGAGAAAAGAAAAAGCCTTAATACTAATGGGCTATGCATTTCAGTCCATGGATACAACCTTCATCCTTCCAACTTCCATCCTAGGTTCTTTGGAAATTTCTTTTTGCACCCGCATACTTTATGTATTCTCATAAGTATGAAAATTCACACTTTATCCGTTTGATTTGAAGTTTTTTTTTTCTTTTTAATTTTATAGTCTGAATGAATTGTGCAATTTAGAAGTTAAAAGTATTTTTCAAATTATACTATAGTAAAGTCATTTTTTATAAAACGGTTTTTGGATTATGTAATTTAGAAAATGCTTTTAATTTTCATATTATGCCATTCAGAAGTCATTTTTTACATGATTTTTTTTTAAATTGCACAATTTAAAAGTTATTTTTAACTTTTAGATTGTACAATTTAATTATTTGGATTTGAAAGTAATTTTTCCTTTTAAATTTCATAATTTGACGTATAATTTTGGAGTGAGTGTTTTAGAGACTACACTATTTATTTAAAAGTGTCTTTTAAATTTCACAATTTGATAGTATCTTCTACATGGCATATTTTAAAAGTTATTTTTCGCATAAAAAGCTTTCAGATTATGTTCTGAATTATACCAACAAAAAATCATTGTTAAGGACAAAAAGGCTTCTATCAAAATGTACAATATGATATGCTGACCTCTAACCCTCTCGTTTTACTTTTCCTGGGTGTTAGGAAGCGGGAATTGGTGTTATTTGTTTTTGTTAGATTGTGCTGATTTCGGGGAGAGAAAGGTGTAGGAGAGGGGGTTTTGGGCAGTTAACGTGTGAAATTACAGTAAAAAAATTGGAAAATGAAATTCAATTTCAAATAATCGATTATGGCTGAAGGGATAATTGATAGTTAGTGTACTAACGTTCTAATTTTTTATTTTTTATTTATATTAATCGAACAAAAACTTAAACCAAATACTTCCTTTTGAACAAATTATTATGTCTTAAACATATTTAATTAACTAGTGTTATACATTATATAAATTAGACTTAACTTCATAAATGTAATTTTAATTGAGTTATTCGGTTATTGAAACGGACAATCTTAATCTTTTAATTTCAACTGTACTGATAGTACAATTTCATATTTTGTTATTAGTTAAAGTTTATTGATCTTATATTTATTAATGATATACATAAAAAATTGAAATTACAAAAATCATGATTCTTCTAGAGAATGAAATGATGGTATTTAAAGAATATTTAAAATTTAAAAGATTAAAACTACACGTTTAAGATAATTAAAATATCAATTTAACTAAATTCTGAAGAGATAAATTCATATAATACTTTCTACCTAAATTAACTACATATAAATGTTTACAACAAAATAATATACAAACTATAAAATAATAATTGTATTTTAGAAGCTTTATGTTTAACGCAAATATATTATTATTCAAATAAAATTTATACATGTTTTTAACAAAAATAATAAAGGAAATTTATGTCATTTGCAATGTAACAATTTTTTAGTTACGTTAATCATATTTATTACTACTTTTCAGTAAAATTCACTTACTTTTCTTTAGTCAAACAATCTTGTTTTTCTCTGCCTTTCTTTTCTCCTTTCCTTTCTACTTTCACTTTCATCCAAACAAAATATAAGTGGAAAAGTGTGAGATATGAAAAATGTAACACCAGAAAAAATATAATAATCTAAACAGTATAATTATGACTCTTAAGTTTCTTTGTCATGTTACTATGACTTTTCTCTGATTAATCTAAATACTAATTCAGTTTTGCAATACTGTAATTATTGTTGCTTGAATAAGTTTTTATATGATGGAACACAGATGGATGATGTGTGAACTCAGAATTAACCATTAAGTCAATCGATTAGGTTTTATTCTTAGTAATATTAAGTACAATTTCATTGATTTTCTTACTACATGGTGAGAACTGGGCTAGTTGATGGCAAATTAGATGGTAGCTAAATTATTAGTCTCTTGCAATTATTATTTCATTTACGTAACAAGTTTGTTTCTGGCAATGATGGAACACCATGTCCCATTCATTTAAGAACGGATATTATTTATGATTCTGAAAGAGAAAAACTCAACAGCAACCTACCTGTTGCATTCTCCTTCACACATTCTTTGATTAAAGTCCACAGACACTTATTTTCTTCCTAATTTTTTTATAAATAATTTATAAAATAAATTATTGTGAGTAATAAAAAATATAATAATAGTTTTTAAGTATTGAAAAATCTATTAAATTGATATTAGTAAGATATATAAAACTTAAACACTAAATTTATATTTAAAAAATGATTTTATAATTTTTTTATTAATTTAAAGACCAAATAAAAGATAAAATAATATTTGAGAGGCTAAATGGATAATATTGAGATGACAAGTGAAGTGTCTGCAACCTCCTAGAAAGTATAAAAAAAGACTTCTGTATAGCCCCTACCACCATCGAGATTATGTTTAGATTATTAAAACAAATGAAATGAATTGAAATATAATTGAATAGAATAAGATTTCGTTTTGATATTGTATAATACAATAACGATGATTCTATCTTATCGTTTGATAAAAATATGGAAGAATTTTTTTCTATTTTATCTTTATTTTTAATGGTTTACTTATTTATTTTGTATTCTTATTTTTTTAAAAATATTTTTTAAAAAATGTTTCTTTTTATATTCATACTTAAAAACAAATTTCTTTGTGTGGGATTTGTGTGTTGCGTGTAAAATTAAGATACTTTATAATTAGTAACCCAATATTATACACATTACAACTATTGAATTATTATCTTAATAACTATTAGGTTCAGACAATAGAAACCTTCACATAATTGTATCTCTCATATTTGTATAGGTGTTTTGAATAGTGGAAGTTGATTTAATTTGTGTTGAATGAAATATTTGATTAATGAGTTAATAATGGTAGATGTGATAGCATAAATTAGTTTGGTTTGATTTAGTTTATCCATATTTGATCTATCAAGAATTTATAAAAGTTATGAGCTATCATCTTCCATAAATGTGGGTTGGCCCCTAAATTAACAAGAGAGAGGAAACAAAAATTATATTTTGTTAATTAACCAATGTTGTATCTAAATAAGAAACAAATGGAAAACATTATTAGTTCAAGGCACCTGAATGTCATATCATTTCATGTTAATCAAAATCATATTTTGTATAAAAAGGGTAATGTTTCAGAAGGGAAAAAAATTGCAAGTTAATTTTTTATACTGACATATACGACTAGTTTTTTTCAAATTCATTAGAGAATTTACATCCATGTATTAATAATATTCCATTGTTTGGAAACTTAGAAGAAGATGATATTATCTCTTTAGATCTTGTTAGAGGAGAAGAAGAAAAAACATGCAAAAGAAAACCTTAGAATAATGGAAAAGGTTAGAAAAGGGGAAAATATTGTTTAGCGTGATTAAAAAATGTTGTTCTCATTATTGTCACAAGATTGATGGACCACTGGTTGATAAAAGTCTCTATCACTTGTTCTTTAGTTTGACAATGATTAATCATTACTTAATTTTTAACTATCAATTTTTATATTTTGTGAAATTGTATATCAATACTTTGATCTTGTGTGAAAAAATTGGATTTTTACTTGATGTAGTTGTAAATCTGTTGCACAAAATGTCTTTTTAGAAATATTATGATTTTGTTTATATATATATATATATCCTTTTTTAAACAATCCGAGTTAATTTTATCTTATGAGATTGTAGTGTATCTTGTATCTCTAATAAAACTTGTATCTAATGACATATCTGTTAAGTAAATACATTATTCTTTAAAAACTTGAATTTAGTAATTGTTTTTATCCAAATTTCATTATACTTATTTGAAGGTCATTAACTCACATCATAAATAATTTAATAGTAACTTTTACTTTGGTAATGAAATGAAATTTCATTTTTATTAGTTAATATACAATAATTGTTATAAATTTACATATTGTAACTTTCTTCTCTCACAAATATATCGTATTTAATAAATTGCATAATGATCAAATATAAGGAAAACATCAAAGATGAAGTTTTGAAAGTCATATTTCAACATAATATTATTGTAATTTTCTCTTAAATAAAAATATTCGTGTCGTTTTTAAATTTAGCTAAACATTAGACACTTTATTAAAGGAAGAGAATGATTATTTTTTCCCACAAAATACTTTTTGGTAACATATCATCAACTCCTTATTCTATTCCTAACTCAATAAAGTTATATTATTAGCTCTCTATTATGACCATTGAGGCTTTTCAATAATTAAAACCAAACATTCCATCTAATTTAATATTAAAATATACAATTTTGTAATTAATGATTATCTCTTTGAAAATATATATCATCTCTCTCTCTTATTTTAAAATAGTGATAAAAGTTTTATTATTATGACACTCAAAATTTTCCCCTTATATTACCATTGATTTATTTAGTTATGACACTAATACTTTGTTTACAGGGCACTGAGAAATGAAAGAAGGGACAGAAAGTATGATTATTGTTCACGTTTGGATTCGCTTATTTGGATGGAAATGCGAAGACGAAAAGAGGTGAGGTGAGAGATCGTTGCCTCTTATGGTGTGTGAAGAAATGAAAAGAAAGACAGATTCAAGCGTTGTTTTACACTTACACTTGGACTTGACAAAATTTTATAAACTTCCATTGTACATGAATTGATAAAAATAAAAATATACTTATTCACCATTCCCATCAAATTTATACAAATTTTTATAAAAAAATAAAGACATTTATATCATTTTTCATATATCATAATTTTTACACATTCTTTTATTAGTCGTCTCTTACAATTTTTTTCATATCATTTTCACTCAATTTTTCTAAATCTAAACAACGTTACTTTCACTTCTTTCCATAAATACTTCTTTTATCCTTTTTAACTGTAAGACTTTTACAATATTTTTGCTACTATTTAATTCTTAAGTTTATGTGTATTATTAATTACTATTTATTATTTATATCATTACTTTTCACCTAATTTTAAATTAGATTATACATATTTAATATGATACAAAAATTAAAAGGGTAAAATAAAAAAGTATCGAAAGCATTTTATTAAGAAGATAGAAATAATAAGATAAGGTATAATTAAAGATGCTGTTAGGTGCATATAAGATCACGTGCTAAATAAATGTTAGGATATAATATAAATCAAGTTTAAATATAATTTTGTTCATTATTTAATTTTATTTGTAAAGATAAAAAATTTAATGCAATAGGCTTATGCAGAATTACTTTAAATTTGTCCCATTGAATTATTCGCCATGGTAAGTTACATATGCGAATGAGTTAGTATAACAATTATTCATAAACACGAGGAACTGCATAATAGATAATCCATGTTTGATTCGGATCCTATCATCACCAACATATTAATGAATGAGCTAAACCATAGAAGTTTGAGCATTATTTATCAATTAATGAAAATCAATTCGTAAATGCATTAAATAATGGGTTTGGTTAATCAAGGTATTAGGAGATAAGTAAAAGAAATGAAAGAGGAAAATTTTTTTATTGAAAATGTTTCTTAATCAGATGAATGTAAAATTTTTTAACGTTTGCAGCAGTTGCAGGACGCTTGATAGTGGTTTCAGGCTCTGGCAAACAGAAGAGATTAACAAGCACAGTGCTCATTTGGAGGTAGTTTTTACCTCTGCTTAACGATGGATTTGGTGTTTTCTCTGTTGTCGACCCATTAACTGGAACAGACAACTTAGGGTAACGTCGTCACTGATCACTCGTTCGTTATTTATAGATCCACACCTGTCATCACCAACAACCCCAATTCCTAACCCTTTTGGATTTTTCGTTCTTATACTCCCCTGTTCTCCTGACTCTGTCAGAAGCGACACGTGTCTCACGTGGTGCACTCGTTCGCAGTCACTCATTAAGAGTCTGGGTAGATCGGGTACCTAGAAGGATGATGGAGGGGGACAAAAAAAACATGGCATCTCCTCTGTTGGAGCCTGTGCCTTCCAAGAGGGCTTCCAAGCTTCAAACTTTGGGAAACATCATAGTCACTGTTGTGGGAACTGGGGTTCTTGGATTACCCTTTGCTTTTCGGATCGCTGGCTGGGTCGCCGGTTCGCTCGGGGTTGCTGTCGTCGGCTTATCCACCTACTATTGCATGCTCCTTCTTGTGGGTGATTCAATCATTTGCAAAAATCTATTCTTTTTTGTTTATTTTAATGCTAGGTTAAAATATAGTACTATATGATAAATTCCGTTGAATATAACGTGTTTTCTGATTAGTTGAAAGTAATATGACTGATAAGATGAGTTAAATGGCAGTGTAAATTGGCCATTCATTATTGTTTTTTTGCCGTGCATAAACCGATACTATAATTATCCTTTATACTTTTTTTACCGTGGGATGCACTATGTCATTGACTTGCTGAAAGGAAAGAGGAAATATATGTTTTATTTTGTTGTTCCTGTCTTTGTAAGGTTTTGTTTTCATTTATTGGACACAGGTTAATTGCAGAGACAAATTGGCGTCTGAAGAGCCACTAGGGGAATCAAACACATATGGAGACTTGGGTTATAGGTCTTTTGGAATCCTGGGTCGGTATGTGACAGAAGTTATAATTGTGGTAGCACAATGTGCTGGATCTGTTGCTTATTTTGTGTTTATTGGACAAAACCTTCATTCTGTGTTCGAAGGCCAAAAACTATCAATGGCCTCGTTCATATTTATGTTGGTACCTGTTGAGATTGGATTGTCTTGGATAGGGAGCTTATCTGCTTTGGCTCCTTTCAGCATTTTTGCTGATGTGTGCAATGTCTTAGCTATGGGAATTGTGGTGAAGGAGGATGTAGAAAGGGCCTTCGAAGAGGGGTTTTCATTCAGAGAAAGGACTGCAATCACCTCCAACATTGGGGGATTGCCATTTGCAGCAGGCATGGCAGTTTTTTGTTTTGAGGGGTTTGGAATGACACTGGCCCTAGAGAATTCTATGCAGGATAGACGTAAGTTCCCAGTGTTGCTTGCGCAGACTTTTGGTGGGATAACTCTTGTGTACATTCTTTTTGGGATTTGTGGTTACATGGCTTTTGGTGAAGAAACCAGAGACATTGTGACCCTCAATCTCCCAAGGAATTGGTCATCTCTTTCAGTACAGGTAGTAAAGACATCCATACTTCAAGCTCTTCAGTTACTCTTAAATAGTTTTCTTGCTGTTAACTAACCAATATTGATCTCTTTCCTCTCTTTTTTTCTCTGTTTTCTATTCCTAGACTAGTTTAATTTAGAATTTTCAAGTGGGCTTGTTGTCATTGCAACTTCAGAAAACACTCGGCACTGCAACATATAATTAACATGACTTGGTGGAATCTGTTTGAAACCCTTTTCTATCCAACTAGGGTACTGGTGGCTTGCTTGAAACATCTAGTGCTAGGAGTGATGGTGTTTGATAACATCTGATGATGACATAATATAACTATGACTTTTAGTTTGTGTCAGTTAATCTATTTTACATCAAAGAATCATTCCTTAATTGTGTCTGTTCTGTCTATAGTATCTGGTGAAGTATCAGTTGCTGTGAGTAGTACATATGCACACTCACATGTTGTAATTTGTCCTTAGACATGTCTACTACAATGTTCAGTTTGCAGAATACCATTTCAGAGTTTGAGCACTGCATAAAAGTGCATTAAAAGCCAACCTACGTTTCTTTTGCCAGGACTCCATTATCTCCAAATTTTTTGTTGTATTTATGTAACATTTTATATGGTGGCAGGTAGGATTATGTGTGGGGCTTGCATTCACACTTCCAATCATGTTGCACCCAATTAATGAGATTGTGGAAGGGAAACTCAAAATCATCCTCAGAAACAATAATGAATCAACGGGACCAGGAAAAATTTGCATATATATCAGCCGAGCGATTGTGGTGGTTGGACTGGCAGTTATAGCTTCATTCATGCCAGAATTTGGTGTATTTGCCTCATTTGTGGGGAGTACCTTATGTGCAATGCTATCATTTGTTTTGCCAGCCACATTTCACCTAAAGCTACTTGGCTCTTCTCTACCCTTCTGGCATAAAGCCTTAGATTATATTGTATTATTTTCTGGATTATTTTTTGCTATTTATGGGACTTACAGCACAGTAGTTGGAGTTTGATGCATAAACATGTATTTTACTTAGTATAACCTTTAATATATAACTTAATTCATTGCGTCCTCCTCTTCGCTCTTTCCAGTTCCATAGAGGCCTAATTGTAAAATTCATTATTCTTTTAATATATAAAGAGGAGGAAAAGGGAGAGGGAGGTTCAAAGCATCACTTTTTTGATTCATGGATAATTGACTGTATCTTTACTTGACCAAAACTGAAAACCCAATAAACTTTAAGGCACACAAACTGCTGTGATTGATATATCTGAAAACTTTTTATCATAACCATATGTAAAAGTATTATTTGCACAGTGAAAAGACAAAAAAGATTTAGAAAACGCGGAAAAGCTGGACTTATATGAACTCCTTTGCTGTGAAAGGGGAATCTTTATGTCGACGAGTTTTATGTTGACTGTAAGTAAATTATTAGACCATAGGGAGAGTTATAATTAAATATGTGATTAAGAAAAAAGCCACATTTAGACATGAGGAAAGAAAAAAAAAACTATTAAGTTTTGTAGGTGAAGTTAGTAGCTAACGTAACACTGCACGGCTTTATAAATAAATAAATGAATCTGAAGCAAAAATAATGTACAATTTGGCTTATGTCGTAATAAAATTAGTGCCAGACATCCTCTCATAACTTGGCACTTGCAACTACAATTGAAATAATAAATCCATCTCACGCTGCCATAATACATTGCATTGCATCACTTAAAGTATACACGTTTATTATAGTTATTCCAGACAAAAAACTCATAACAATGGGATGCTCTGGTTTCTATCCCAAAGAGTAATAACTTTGTATATCAGTTGTTTGGCATAAACTCCCAAGTAAAATGTTGCAGTAAACAACTTCCTATGATAAAAGACCAACTTCTACATGATCAGTTGGTGAAGGGAATCAGTCAACTAGAGTGATGGTGAATGGCTGCTGTTGATTTGGATTTTAAATATTTTGTTGTACAAGATGCAGAGGTTGTTTTTCCTAAATTCTCGTACATTCTGGTGACATCCTTAACTGTGAAATGCACTTAAATATATTTTTTCATGTTATTTTATATATTAAACTTTCTGGAAATGTTGAATAAATCTTTTAAATTATATAATTTGAAAAATGAAATTTTAAATAAATCTTCTAAAAATTGTGCTCCGACAGCCTAATATTTATAAATATAAATTTGATAACTCCGGATTAAATTTTTAAGAAAATCACCTCTGCTATAAATTCCGAAAGATTTAATTCAGAATTCTTTTTTATGATGAAGGAGTTTATTTGAAAATTTCGGGTATTCACGAAGAGTTATTCAGGAAATGTTCTTTTTATTTCAAAAGAGTTGACTCGGAAAGTACAGCAGCAGAAATATTTTTGGCTAGCCAAAGAAAATTTTAAAAAGTTCACTTGCTAAGTATTTATAGTGACTTACAATATTACAATCTAAAAATGTTAAGAACTGAAAAATAAATACAGAGCATTGTCAAGAACTTCCCTGATCCATTGCATCGTCAGAAACCAGAAAAATGGTTCAATTCATCAATTTTCAAAAGATTTTAATCAATGCAGGTAAGTAAAAGGGTAAATTTCAGAACATTACCATATTCTTCGTTAAAAGCTGATTTGAAAAATAACACCAAAAAGACCGAGCCATTATGGTCTATGGTAAATTATGAGTACCACAAGAAAGTATGATAACTTAAGAATAGAAAAAGATAACAATTCTTAGCTGTTGATTTAAAAACGAATACATTTAATGGTAAAAATTTGGTTCCACAATGGGGTTACATCACTGTCTCAACGCGACGTTTGCAATAAAACTAATCGAAGTTAAAATCCAAAATCATTGTTCTCAGAGAAATGCTTACTCTACCGAAGCCAAACAACTTTTGGACTAAATTTTGTCAAGAATTTCTGTTTAAAGCATCTCTAAAATAGAAATCAAGATAACAGTCACAAGTTCACAACCACATATAGGCACACACGCATTTATATACCCAATTACCACCGCCATTTTCCAGATTGTAATGATATAAGCATTCGACACCCATTTAAACTTTTTTTGAAAGATTTTAATTTACCTAAGGACCATTATTCAACAGAAAATGATGTAGTGGGAATAGCTAGCTACTCATAGAAGCCAAATAATATAATCCAAATTTCAAAACATGATACATATATCAAGCCAATCATACTTCAATCTTGAAACTTAGATTAAAAACAACAAAATTCAGACAATAATTCAAATGAAAATAGATCCAAAACAACAGGATAGGCTGATATAACCTTTGGCATCCACTAACTACCACAAAAAAAGTCACTGATTCGATTTAAACCATCTAGCGCAATCTTCTTGCTTCCCTCTCAGATTCGAGGAGGGTGAGAATGTCTCCTTCTCTCACAGGTCCTTTCACATTCCTCATGATGTGACGATTCTGATCATCCAAAAACTTCACTCTAACCTGGGTCACCTGTCCTCTGGATCCAGTACGACCCATAACTTTGACAACAAGAGCATGCTTCACCTGAGACTCCATCCTGCTCATACAGAAACACCATATGAGACGAAATTTGACAAAATTGAGTTTATTGCATTACATACAATCAGTGCGTATGACACATAAATAATAATAACTCTTGAACTTCAAATTTCAATAGAATACATCCTAACAGAAAAAAAAATTGAATACGTGCAAACTAACATGAAATGCGAAAAATATAGTCACAGTTTCACACAAAACATACAACTCTCCCTGAGATTAGGCAATGAATAAATATTAATATAACGCACATAGAGGGAAAAAAATGAAAACCTACTCCAGATATAATATCAATAACAATTTTTCAACAAATATATGTAAGCTTTGTTTCATAAACTATAACCAACATCAGATTCTTTCTTTTGGAGGATGACTAAATGAATGTTAAATTCAGTACAAGATCCACCAAATAGTTTATTGTTTTAAACAGATTCCGAAGGTCAAGATTCCAAATAAAGCATATTAAAAGGAATATAACAAAAAGTATATAGATGTACAAATCCAACATAGCATTTGTTAAATCACTCGGGTCTACGCTAATTTAGCAAACAAGCCACAAACTTTGAGTAAAAATTTATGAAGTCAGTTAAAACTATGCGATCCAACCCAAACGAAGAACCAAAATGCACCACAAATTCTATGTCACGGAGAAGGAAAAATAATTCCGGAACGAACTCGTAAACGTAGTAACAGAAAACGATACACTTCACCGCATTCCAAACTCAAATTAAAGCAAAGCAATTTACAAAGAAAATTCAAATCGCGCAAACGGGAAGCTAACGAAGCGAGAGCAATAGATGAAAAATAATTAATTAGAGAAAAGGGATGAGTGTAGGATAGAAATCAATAGGGTGAGTCGGCACCTGAAACCGAAGACGAGTGAAGAAAGTGGCTAGGGTTTTGCGATGCTTGCTAAGGCTTTCACGAGACCAGAGGGAGGTTTCTATCTCTTAACAAACATTTATATATGGCCCAGTTAATCGCACAATGACATTTTTACCCATTATGGATTTTTGTGGTGAGTAATATAAAATAATGCTATATACTTTTTCAATATATTTTCTAATTATGTATTATGTATACCTGATTCTTTCCTGAAAAATGTACTTCAGGTAGATATTAAATATTTAATATTTAATAAAATTTGAATATTATTTATTAATTATTAGTTAATATCTATAATAATAAATGCCATACCTATGCTTGTTTTACGCAAATTTTTAAAATTGTATACTTTCATATAATAATATTTTATCCCACAATAAGAGAAAAAAGTGTATTGTCTTTTATTTTTTTAATAAATAAGATTTTTTTTCATAACATGACAGGAATTGATTTGATAAATCAAGTCAACTAAATTGATTTTTGTTAGGTTAATTTGTTTCTCATTTTAAAATTGAAATAAAAAAATTATAATGGATAACTCGTGCAATTATTTTTTTTTTTAAATTTATTAGTTGTTGAAGTGTTTGAAAAAAATATATATCAACTGTTTGAAGTTTTTTTTTATGAGAGGAATATAAGCTAGCTTGCTTAAAAAAATGTTTGAATAAGGAACTGTTGTTTATTAATAAAAAAATATTTTTTGGGATTAAGGAGAAATAATATAAAAAATAATGAATTATTTCAAGTTTCTAAAAATTCTTTTATCGAAATAAAATTTTGATGAAAGTTACTGTAACTTATAGTGATATCCATATCTTACATGCAACTAATATGATGAGTAGCTCCACTTAGAGTTTTTTTTTCTTCTTTTATTTTGGTTTTATTTTTTATTAGGATATACAAATAGTCTTGATCACAGACAAAGGAAATGATGAAACTAGTAAATTGGTAATTGTAAAAGTAAAATTATCTATTAAAAAGTACAACATAGTTTTACCTCGTGTTGATAATTTAAAACTTTATATAAAATAGACGTTAAATGTAGATAAAAAAGTTTTAAAATAATACACTTTTATCAATATTAAAACTCGATGAGTTCAATTAAGCTAACTACTTGATTAAATTGATTAGAGAAAAAATCACCAAAAAAAAATAACAGAAAAAATATTCTAAACTTGAATAATTTTAAAACTCAAATATCAACCATTTTAAATATGATATATTCGCATTTATATTTTATTCCATATTAACTTATGAAAACGAAAATTTATCTGCATATGCACAAAATGTTAGATTAGTAAATTTCATTACGAGACAATTGTTGAATAAATAGATTTGGGCCTTACTTTATGCACAACTTTTCTTAACCATACCTCCCATATTTGTAAATTTTATTTTCAGTTATACCCTTCTCTCCATTTACCATTTAATAGAGAATCATTATATATTACAGTTATGGATTCTGACATTATAATTCCTATAACTTATTACATTTTATTTTTTAATAAAATTACATTGGCGGTGAAGATGGAGATTTTATTCAAAATAATTCTAGATTTAACTTGTAGTTGATAAGCTACCTGTTAACTGATAAACTACTTCTTGTGAGATAAGTTCAACATTTATAAATTTGGATACGAAAAGCTGATTTATTGATTTATAAATATTTGATAAAATTAACTGATAAACTAATTTGTAAATGTAAAATAACATCATTTTTATTATATAGATATTTTTTTAACAAATATATATTATGTGAATAGTATATTTTAAAAAAATATATACTATTCACCAACTACAAACTTTAAAACTCACAACCTTCACCGTCCACAGCCATTCTTCTCTCCCATCTTCTTTTATTTTTCCTCATATCTTTTTCCGTCTTTTCAGAAAGGGTAGTTTTGCCATTTCAGAGAAGTATGGAGGTCCAGGGTGAGATTATGAAGGTGCAAGAAGAAGGCGTCCACTTTTGCTTTTCAACCTCAGCGAGGTCAGATAGCCCAAGTGTATAATACAGTTACGCTCCGTCGACGGTGCGGTTTCACCCTTGGGGATCCCTTTTTCGGAACTCTACTGCGCCATTTTCAGCAACTTGCTTGCAGGTACATATCATGTGTTTGCTTATTAGGGTTCTTAATTTGAACCAGGAATCTGAAATCCCTGGATTTGGCTTTAAGCTTTAGGCTAGGTTTTCCGAATTGACAGCATTTATCCGAATTTCGACTGCTTTTTATTTTATCTATTTCGTTGCTTTGGCTCAATGCAAGGAATAAACTTCAGCTGAACTTGTTAGTCATTAGAATATAACCAGAGGAATTCTATCGAGCCAATCATATTTTTCAGAAATGATTATTTAATTTATTTATAGTCTTGCAGTACTTTTGAGTTCTGCAATGTATATTTCATGTTTAGATTATCTTGTGGGATCAATGGTAACCACCTGTGTATAATAACGAAAGTAAAGGAGTTTTAAAATTTTCTTTGGTTGTAGGTAGATTAATTAAGATAATCCTTCTGAAGTGAAGTGCTGTTGAGGTTATGGAACGTCAGGGACATGATTATACAGCTGCATCTGCTATGGCATATGCTCAGCAACAGAGGCAAGCTGCTAATATGCAGCAACAACAACAACAGCAACAATTTGGATTTCATCCCCAGCATCAGCAGTTTCCTTCATCAATGCACGGTCCTCCTTTTATACCCCCAGGTCCAGGTCCTGCACACCCCCCTATGCAACAATTCCCGTATCATCATGCCTTGCAGCAGCAGCAGCCACTTCCACAATTACACCCTCATGCCCCTCCCCCGCCTCATATGCTTCTTCAGCAGCAGCACCAAGGACCACCTGCATTCCCTTCACATTATCCTCCTTCACTTGTTCCATCTCCTTTTTATGATTCTGCCCCACCCCCAGTCGCCCCCCCTTCCGATCCAGAACTCCACAAGCGAATTGACAAGCTTGTTGAGTATGCGGTGAAAAACGGCCCTGACTTTGAAGCTATGATATGTGAAAAGCAACGTGATAATCCTTCATATAGTTTCCTCTTTGGCGGGGAAGGCCACGGTTACTACCGTTATAAGCTTTGGTTATCAACTCGTCCACCGGGTGGTCCATTCAACCCACCTTTTCCATCATCTTCCATGCCCATGATCCATCCCCCTCCAAATCCAATGATGAATCCGTCTCCTCTAAATGCTTCTCCAATGAATCCTGCAGGAATTGGGTCGTCACCTTCAATGCTAGGCCCTCCTCCTTTCCAACAGTTCTATGATCAACAACACCACCATCAGCATCCTCAGTCTTTTGGGCTTCCAGGGCGGCCTGAGTATGACCAGTCATCAAAGTCTTTCAAAGGACCCTCTGGGCCACTTCCATCTGATGTCGCAATGGAGCTCAATAATGTTCTTAACAATTTAAATGGTACAAAAGAATCCATCAAAGGTGCAAAACTTTGGTTCATGCAGAGATCTCCATTTGCACCAGCCCTAGCAGAGGCCCTTAGAGACAGGGTCTTTGCATTGGATGAAGTCGAGAGACAGTTACACATAATATACCTTGCCAATGACATCCTTTTTGACAGGTAGCATAACTTATCATTTCAGCATTGAGCTTAATTTTTCTTTTTCCTTCTTGCTCCCACCATTTCAAAAACATAATTAGGTTCATTAGCATCTGGTAAACTCTTATTAATGTGCTTCTAATAATCAGAAACTATGAATCGTGCGTACAACGTATTTTCCCTCTCTGTTTTTGGCCACCTTCAGTTTTTGTCTTATTGGTGGATTAGTTTCCTGATACCAGAATGCAATAAAAATCATGTTTAATATAGGACTTACAACTTTTACCTAACACTATCCGTACTCACATTTTCATTTTCTCCAAAATTGTTATTTTCCTCCAAATCTCTTGGAAAATAGTCTGAAATCTCATGAAAATAGGCCAAAAAATGTGTAGTCATTTTCATGACAAGAAGATGTAAGTGTATTTTATTTGGGAGTTTTATCAATTGTTTCTATACTTTTCTATTAATTATATATAAATAGCGCATTGTTTACCGTTAAATGTACTTTTTTGCATGCTTTTGGCACGCCTAGATCTCTGCCTTCTTGCTTATTTTCGTTCTGGTTAGATAATCCTGTTGACATTCATGCTAGAGTCGATGATTGTACTTTTCATCATCATTGACTTTTGTATCACTGCTTCACAGCTTAAATCGGAGAACAAACGGCAATGACCTTGACAGTGAAGCTCTTGCCTTGAAACCTGTTTTAGGCTCCATGCTTGCAAGAATTTATCATAACCCACAAAGCAATGAGGAATACAGGAAAAGATTGCAGCAAATGGTGGAGTTCTGGGCCTCTAAAATGGTATACGATCAAGATACTATATCTTTATTAAAGGGTGAGATGATTGGTGGGCTGCAAACAAATCCTTTTCCCGGGGCTTCAAAGGATTTATCTTCTGCTTCAGCAGAATCAGTTGCAGGTAAGCTTCTCTTCTTTAACCAGAATGTTTCATGGCTTGCAGAATTCGGTGATTCTTCTTTTGTGAGCTAAATAATTTCGTAGATGTGTGGCATTAATTGCTTTGAAAACGCCCTTTTCCCCGTGGGAATAAATAAAGACCACAACAATGTCCATCTTGCTTTAAGGAATATCACTCCCTCAAATGACTTTTAGGAGGAAAGGGGTTGATTTCAGTAACTTCTGTTGTCTCAACTGCTGTAAATTTTTATATTCAAACATCACAAGCTAATTTGTCTTTTTTTTTTTTTTTTTTTTTTATGTTTTTTTTTTATTTT
>Ga0099824_1000930_pt1 | contig 38857 bp, 13 predicted proteins | sample SiratrowhiteBW_FD_76837 | JGI IMG/M metagenome (GOLD analysis project Ga0099824, IMG submission 76837) | Root nodule microbial communities of legume samples collected from California, USA - Siratro white BW | ecosystem: Host-associated > Plants > Roots > Nodule | place: USA: California... | reverse complement strand
TGATCTTTGTGGTGTGGATATGTAAGGACATAAAAAAAACAAACAAAATGTTCTATATTTAGTTCTTTTAATATATATATATATATATATATATATATATATATATATATATATATATAGTGATTCTTTTTGGGAGGGTTGAAGAGCCTTACTCAAGGAAACCAAGTGCCGCTAGCCTCAGGAACACAGGGAGAGTCATCTTTGGTCGTATTTTTCTGTAAAAAGGAAGCATAAAACACACAAACACTTGTAAATCGTCGCAAGTTAATTAAGGAAAAAAGTTAAAATAGCTACAAAAGGCATAAAACGGAAGAAACATTACTTTTTGTACGTGGTAGTTGTGTGCTACAGGGGTGATAAACGTGAAAACTTTGTGCATGGATCTAGTTTTCCTCTCATAAATTTTGGTATGTTTGTGCTTATTAATATTAATGAAATGAGAAAATAGGCAACTTTTACATGATAGAATGTGTGTTTTGTTTTTGAACAACCTTAGTCTACAAAAAAACACGTTGAAAGGAACTCGTTCAACATGAATAGAAAAACTTATGAAAAGGTTGAGATGAAAGATTTGAGGAGGAGAGAAAGACCTTTCAAGAAAAAATGCAAAAGGGGCCATGATGAGAGTGGCAACTATATGACGGTACACTGAGAGCACCCAATGGCTCATGCCATGCTTGAAAGAAACCATGGTGATGATGTACATTCCTGAGTAGCCAAACTGAAGGGACACCATAGCCAGGTAAGGCTTAACCTTGTGGAACATTTTGCCAAATCCACTGGAAGCATTTTGATCTTCCATTTTGTAACTAAGCTTGCCACACACAACTACTCCCTCACAGACTCACTAAGGAGATATTTGGTTCACTTGTGAGTTTGTGGATGACATATTCAGAATGATGAATAGCCTTTTTATAGGCCACAAAAGCAAAAGTTCAAGAGGCACCGGTTTTCGCAGTAGTGCATGGCACTAACTCTCTCACCTCAATTTTCATTCCCACAGATTCCCTTATCCATTAGGGAAAAAAAAAGAAACATATTCTGAGTACAATTTCTAAATAATGTTATATGTGTATAATAGAATAAAAAATGCAAGGAAAATGTTTTTTGTATATCTGTGGAAAATAGTTCATGTTGCTCTCTCTCTATCTCTCTCATCATGGCCCCTTTGTGTTTGTTTATACGAGTGGGGACATTTGATTTCAATGGTAATTAACCAAGTGGAAAAATAGTGCTTAGACATGACGCATGCAAATCAATGATATATTTTCCTGAGGGGTGTTACGTAAGAATGGATGCTATAATAATGTGTACAACATTCAGAACCATGGAAGATTGAAAAATCACCTAGTTAGGGTTTTCAACTATGGTTACAATGTGCATATATAATATTATATATATTATAAGTAGCTCTCCCAAAGTTAAAAAATAAATAAATAAATAAATGAGTTACTGGTATTGATCCATACCCATATGTAGATGTCATAATCCTTAATCATTGATGTGTGATATCTTATTTGAGTTGAACACATATATCTGGCAATCACCAATACCATGGGTTGGAGACTTCAACATCTAATTTAACACGGCTATGCTATGGTTTAGACATTATTTCACAATTATTGTGTTCCTATGAGAAGGTTGATATAACGAGTCATGATCAACTATGAAGCTAATAGGAAAAATCCATTTTTGTTATGTATCGTTGAAAAGTTAGTGCGAGTGACGTGGGGAGTAGTCATTCACAGATACCGTAGAATGATAGTGGATGGATCTGATACATGTTTCAACGTCAGAGGGGTCATGCTCAATTATTTTAAACAATGAAAAAAGGATAATAATGAGAGAGATTAATTATGAGGTCTAACTAATTGGTGGCCTCCTTGGATTTCAATTACAACAAATTACACTTGATTATGGCTCCCACCAAGCAAAAATTATCCACTCATGCCCCACGTATACAATTCCATTTGCGTATGGAATACCTCTTCACCTCAACTTGTCTTCTTAATTGACATTTGTGGGATTATGTCAAACCAAAATGCTGGATATTGGGAAAGACAATAACAAAACTTTGTATATAGAAACTTGGGAACCAGTTATTTTTCATTTATGTGTTCATATCATGAATGTTTTCCGATCACAAAAATATATATAATTTTTAAGGATTTTTTTTTTCTTTTTTATAGAAAAATAGTTCTACAAGATGAAAATATGTATTACGTGGAGAAATATACATATAATTTAAGTAATGTTAACATTCTAAATGTCCATTATTATAAATAATGTCTTAAATGTTAAGAATAATTGACGGCTTTTTTTTCTAAGCAATGTCTTAAAAAAATTGAAACACAATTGACAATTAATTTCTAAGAAAATGAAATGTTCATATGCTAATATTTAGTCCCGTTTTAACTTTTATAATTGGCATGAAGTTTCTTTTTCAATGTTTTATACAGCATGGACTAATTGAAAATATTTCTTGCAAGTTTACAAAGGCCGAGAGAATAAAATAAAACAAAAATAGTACAAAGACAAAAGCAAATAAAATAAGACGACAAAAAAAATCCTATATTCAAAAGTGACGAAAAATCCTATATACAAAAGTGACTAAAACATATTAAAAAAAATTCTTTTTATATTATCAGGAGGGGCTCTATTTTTTTTTTTAATTTATATAGTTATAGCTTTTCCCTTCCCATCTTCGTCATTTCAATTTTCATTTGATAATGAGTAACCTCTTAAAAATTCAAACGCATGCATCATGTTGCCATTAATGGACATCAATATTTGGAAATTTGATTTGTATAGTTTCAGAAATTGGATAATAAGTTTCTAAATACTTTAACATCTTGTGTTGTTATGTTGTCTTTTTCACAAAGCCAACACATTAGATTAATTAAAAAAACTACCTTAACTCTACAAGATATTTAATATCTTAGGTACATACGTATTTATCATCCTAGGCAACAAAGCTTATCATTGTAAAAAAAATGTTACCCGAACTTAAAGATGTCTCTCTCTCCAAAAATCAAGTGAAACCAAGGACATTAAGTGCAGTATATAGAATCTCTCTCTTGTGAAATTTCTGCAACTATACTAAATAATAATATAATATAACAATAACAGACTTATTTTATATCCAGATGAATATCTTATTTATTAAAAGATTAAAGGTAATAAATTTTTTACATAATAAAAAAATAAATAAAAACAATAAAATAATGTCATGTAGTAAAGGAAAACAAAACTTATTTTAAGAATAAAATATAAATAAATGTAAAAAGGTGAAAGCAAGAATCAAACTTTATAAAAAATGCAACTTCCGGACGCATTTCAAAAACACCAATTCTAGTAGTGTTTTAGAAAATACTCGTTTACCAAACACAACTAAATAGAGTTACACCAACTAAGCAAAAATACCATAAATTACTTGAAAGTCCATTTCTTTTCTTTTTTTTATTTGTAATAGTGAACTTCATTTTATATGTACATACTTTTTTTTACGGAAGATAATCTTTTTAACTAACTACAAATTACAAATAGAAGAACTTAACCTGAGGGTGTCATATACTTGCATTCAATCTAATAAAGTTGTATATTTAATATATGAAATGTCAAAAACGTATCCTTGCATTGGAAATAGTGCAACGCCAAAAATATCTGACATTAAATGGTATAAACAGTTTCAAACGGTAGCTTTTTTTTCATTTTCTGTGGATCTAATAGGTATAATTAAAAAGTTACTATTTTTTTATCAGCAAGGAAAAAAAACATAGTTACTATTTTCTTAGGATCTAGTAGTTATAGTTAAATAATTACTATAGTATACCATTATAGTGATAATAACCATTATTTTAGCTCTCTTGCTCTTCCTCTCTATGTAACTCAACTTGGCTTCATGCGAATAGATTACAAGATAAAAGAAAAATTAAGTATACTTATTAAGTAATAATTATGGAAGGAGCATAAAAATGCGTAGAGGCAAGCCAAGGAATTAAAGTTGGTGGTTTCGTGTTTGGATTCCAACAAGCAATTAGGTTGAGGTTGGTGGAATCCACCATATATAATATTGGGCAGCACTATGAGCATGTGTGAAACAAATACTAATAGGTGGGGGTAGGCATAAAGCAAACTAAACCACATTCTCTATTTGTAAATAGTAACATTACTATACATGTATATTATCCTAAGAGATCGATATATACATATATGTGACTCACATTTAATTTTGACATTATCTTCCAACACAATATTGTGGCCGTAGAAAATTTATACACATTTCAACCTAGAGACACGATTCTTCATTTGGATTCACGGTGGACAAAACTTAATTTTCTTTTCAAGCTAGTTAATAAGAGATTATTGTAATTATAAATTGTTTAGAGATATAATCTAACGTATATAAAAGTAGCATAGAAAATATATTTAATTTAAAGATAATATATATATATATATATATATATATATATATATTATAGGTGAGAATAGATACACTCTAACAATTATTATTTGACTTAGGTCACATGATATACTTTATTTCAATGGACGTATAAACCGAATAGATATAATTTTAGAAACCAATTTTTTAATATTATGTATAACTTAAAAGTAAAATATTTCTGTGACATCAACTTTAAATTCAATCAAATAAACATTCCCTCGTATATTATAATTAGCTAAACTAATGATCTGCGTCACACTTTTTTTTGCATATCATATTCCCTGGGATTTATTCATATTCTTCCACCCACCAAAAAGAATAGAATGCTGGCATGTTTCAATCTGCCTCAGATCAAATCGTTAGAGAGATTACAAGATATGAATTGTATGTGTAATACCAAGGAACCAGAGAAATTGAATCGGCATCATTCTTATGTTCCTTCATATATATATATATATATATATATATATATATAGATATAGATAGATAGATAGATTCCACTATGTCTCCCTTATAATTTCCTGTCACTGTAACTGAATATGTTTCTTTGTAGATTTTAACTACAATATTGTTTACCTAATATAAAGTATGCATATATTTTTTTTTCTGACAAGCATAATTTTCTTCCTTGTATGAAATTTTAGGTTAAGTTAACTAAATATAGAATTTGTGTATAAAAGTAAAATCATGAATCAAAATCAAATGGTTATATATCCAAGTTTTGGACACTTGTTTAAATAATTAACCAAAAAAGAAAAAAAAAAGAAAAAGAAAAGCATCACGAGGGTGGTAACAATAACAGAAACAAGAATTTATAGATGTAAACTTTTTTGTATATTTTTTTGACAAAATTACCTACCATAAATTAACGTAGTAAGTTGAATAAATTACCAAATACATAAAGTTCTTACTTTAAAGTCATCGAGTTTGGATAATTGAATTTCAGTTAGTGATGAAGTACGGAAAGAATTTTAAAGCATATCAACTAGAGCATATGTACTCTGACGCATGATATAATAATTGATTTTCCTGTTTATTTAATTAGTATATGAGCTCATATTTTTGTATAAAATTTTATGGCCACACGTCCCTAACCCTAATCTTTCAATTAATTTCTTGTATATTTTAAAGGAAAACAAAGACTCTACGTATACGTCTATTTTCTCTCTTGCTTTTTTGCTTATGACACATACAAAGATACTCCTAAGGGGCATATTATAATGCTTAAATATTTCAAACATATCTTGTTCTCTTTAGTTGCTTGTCTTGGGTGGTATTCATTTAGTATACATTTTGAGTTCTCCTACGTAAGAAGCATATTCAGTATCAACAATTTGTTACAAAAAGTGGGTGGAATATATCTAAATCAAATAAAATATAATGCTTAAAAAATGAAGATATAAAAATATCTTTTATCTTCCCCATAATACTCTTCTATGTCAGTCTTCTATGGCAGTGCACTCAAGATGCAGGGAAGGTTAAGATTTAACCTAGGTCATGTTGATAAGAAGTAAAGTATTATCACTATTTTAATTTTATTTTTACTATTTTTAGAATTAGGTTTTGGAGAAATTTTTAATGTTTTGATGTTCTAATTATTAAAAAAATTGTAGAATTAAATTTTTATAAAAAGCAATAGATAATTCTCTAGTTTTCTACTTAGTTTGAATATCATTGATTTCTAAATGTATTTGTAATTACAAAATAAAACCTATATAAGTTTTAAACATTCTTATTCCTATTTACTAGTTTAAATTATCAATCATATTCAATTCAATCTAAAATTGTGAATTAAACCAAAAAATATAGAACACTGAACAAATCCAATTACATATTAAAAAATATTCAAATTTAAATATTTAGAATCATAGAAAACAAGATCTCAATCAAAAGTTAGAAAATGAAACTTAGAAATTTAGAAATCAATAATAAAAAAAAAGTGCTAAAAATTAATTGCATTTTTGACATATAAAGAAAAAAGTATAGAAGCTTGAACGACGATAAGAACTTGTATTGAACTTAAATTGAAGTTACACAAGAATATGTACAAGTGAAGAAAAGTATAGAGAACTTGGAAGTAATTGCACTAAGTCTTATATATCGAGTATGTAAAGCTATTTCATACATACATGGCTCATAGATGAAAAGCTTGAGTTTGCTTTCATCAATTTGCAATTTTGTATAATTTTAATCAACGCATTTAGATTCATTGAATGATTTTCATTAAGTTTGTCATTTATCGCGAGAAAATTTTCATCGGCTAAATGAGATTTCACTTTGTGGACAAATAATTATTTTTGGTATTTACAATTACGAGGCTTTTCCTTTAAGCAACTTAATATTTAAAATTGTTATTACAAATACTTAGGAGTTGTTAAGTGAATTATATTTTTCTAAGGGAACTTATTTTGATTCTAAGATTTCTTACTCATATTTTTTCCTCCATCTATTAATAAGAAATTCGGTCTATTTTGTTTGAGGCTTAAAATAAAGCAACATTTTAATTCGGCTCTTCCAGATTTTTCTGATTTCAAATTACTGGCTTTTCACATGTACAACTTTATACATTTCATTACTTTGTAAATTTTCTAGGGTTCCTATACGAAGGTAGAGTGACCAAAGTGAATCAAAAATTGAAGGCCCTCATAGCTTCAACTTGGTTGAAAGAAGATTCTTTGTGAAGAAGATAAAGACACAGTGAAAGAAGGAAAAGAGAGGAAACCGGAGTATCATAGAAGCAAAGGAAAACGCTTAAGAAAAATCAAGAAGAACGAAAGGTAAAACAAAACTAAATTTTTGACTTTGTATTTCTTGTGTGTTTCATTTATTTTTACAAGAGTGAGAACCCTTATATATATGGGTTTTCAATTATATGTTTGTATGTTAACTACCATACTGGTTTTTACTAGTAATAACTAACAATCAAACTTAATACCCTCCCCTCAAGCTGGAAGGTGTATATTCACCATTCCAAGCTTGTTTGTGATAGTTTTGAAGTTCTGTCCACTTAGAGATTTTGTAAATACATTAGCTATTTGATCTTCGGATCTTATAGGCAGTAGGTGGAGAAGTTTAGCTTGAATCTTCTCTCGCACAACATGGAGGTTGATCTTGATGCACTTAGTGTGCTCATGAAAACTAGGATTTTGTGCAATGTGATGAGCTGACTGATTGTCACAATATAGAGTAGCTGGAGCAATGCTTCAGATGTTTAGATCATCAAAAATATATTTGATCCACTGGATTTCAGATGTAGTAATTACTAGGGCTCTGTATTCTACCTCTGAGGAGGATCTAGACGTTGTCGATTGCTTCTTTGATTTGTAGGAAATCAAAGAATCCTCTAGGAAGATGCAATGGCATGTAGTTGATCTTCTTGTCTGCAGACAGGATGCTCAGTCTGAGTCACTGAATGCTTTGAACTGCATTTTATTATAAGTTAGAAAAAATAATCCTTTAGTAGGGTTAGCTTTAATGTGCCTTAGAATACGTTGAATGGTCTATTGATGATGTATTGTAGGTTCTTGAACAAATTGGCTACGTAAATGAACATTAAAAGTTATGTCAGGCCTTGTGTTAGTTAAATATAAGAGTTTTCCAATGAGTCTTCTATAAGACTCGGGATTCTTTAGCTTCTCTGCATCTTCAAAAACAATTTTATTATTAGACATGAGAGGAGTGGTACAAGGTTTACTACCAAGCATTCCAGTCTCAATTAGAATATCAAGATTGTATTTTCTTTGGCATAGATGTATCCCTTTGTTTGATGTTACTACTTCTAATCCCCTTAAGTACTTGAGTTCTCCAATATCTTTTATCTTAAAGGAACAATTTAATACTTCTTTGATTATCTTTATTTCTGATAAACAACTTCCTGCAATAATAATGTCATCCACATATACAGGTATAGTAGTAAAATTGTTTGTGGTTTTTCTGATAAAGAGTGAACAGTCGGATTTAGATTGAGTAAAACCAGTATTTATAAGAAAGGAAGAAAGTTTAGTAAATCATTGTTTACTTGCTTGTTTCAGTCCATATAGGGACTTTGTGAGTTTGCAGACTTGATTCGGTTTTTCTGTTTTAAATCCTAGAGGAAGTGTCATATACACTTCTTTATTTAGGTCTTCATGTAGGACAACATTATCAATATCTGGTTAAAGTAAGTACCAATTTTTAGCAACTGCAATAGCTAAGATAATTCTCACTGTATAATAAGTTTAACAACAGGAGAAAACATGTCTAAGTAGTCAATACCTTTCAATTGATTATGTCCCTTTGCTACCAATCAGGCTTTGTATATCTCGATACTTCCATTTGCATTGTGTTTTACTTTGTATACTCATTTACATCCAATGGGTACCTTTCCAGTGGGTAGATTTGTGAGTTTTCATGTTTTGTTTTCTTGTAGAGCTTGTATTTATTTGAGCATAGCCATTAGCCAATTTTGATCTTGGCAGGCTTCTTTAAAGCTTTGAGGTTTATGATTGGCTTGTATACCTAATGTGTCAGAAAGCGATTTATAAGATAAAACAAATGATATAGGATAATTAGTACTAAAAACTTGTTTTGAATTAGTATTGTTTACCTGATGATGATAATCCTTTAGAAATATGATCTTCTAGGTGCTTGTCCATCGAATTCCTGTCTTTCATTTTGAGTAATTTCTTGTGTGTGAACACATTGAATTCCTGTCTATCACTTTGATATTATCTTGTCTATGAACATTTTCATTATTATTTATTAGTTTCAATTCTACGTTATTATGTTCAATAGGCTCCTTTAAGAAATCAAAATCTCTTTATACCATGGAGGATATCTGTGTTTAGAATAGCATTCATCCACTGTATGATTTATTTTATGGCAATATGAGCACTGTTCTCCTTTATCGTTGAACCTTCCTCTGCCTCTCCCTTGACTTTGTCCACGCCAATTGTTTCCTCTACCAATTTGCCTCCAAGAATTTTGTTCTTGTTGTCTCCATGTATGTGATTGTTTATCATTAGAATTAAACAAAATTTTAGTTTAAGTAGAAGCATTAATACCTGTAATTTGTCTCTCCTATTGAATAACAAGAGAAAAGACTTTGTTTATGTTGGGCAGCGACTCCATCATAAGAATCTCAGTTTTTACAGTATTGTAAATCTCAACAAGACCCTTTAGGAAACATATCACATATTCAGAATCCTTGTATTGTAGGTATATTTTTGAAATATTACACCTGCACAGTATCTCACAAACACAACTTGGTATAGGTCTCAAAGATTCCAATTCTTCCCATAAGATTTTCAAATCTGTGAAAAATTGGGTGACATTTCTTTCACCATGTCTTATAAAGTGTATTTTCTGAAATAAATCTGAAATTTTGAAATAATACCCTTAGAAAACCTTTTTTTAAATCTTCCCAAAGAATCTTGGCATCATCAATATAGACAACACTTTCAGGAATTTAAGGAGTTAAGGTTCTTGTTATCCATGAAAGAACCATAACATTACATATTTCCCATGCTTCAAACAAAGAACTACCATTTTTAGGTTTTATGATACTTCCATCAACAAATTTTAGTTTATTCTTTGACAACAATGCTTGTCTCATATTTCTACTATATGTATGATAATTGTTGTCATTAAGGAGTGGAGAAACTAAAACTAATCCTAGACTTTCTCCAAGATGCAAATAATAAGGGCTAATAGAATTTTGACTCATCAATTCATGGCTGTGTAGAATCCACACTTTCTTTAAATTAAGAAATTCAAAGAACTAAAAAAGAAACCAAGAATAAAAGCAGCAGAAGTAGAGCAGACCTTAGCCTGCTCTAATACCTTAATAAGAAACTCGACCCATTTTATTTGAGGCCCAAAATAAAGCAACATTTTAATTTTACCTACGCGTTGCCACGTAAGTCCCTCCCGACTCTTCTAATTCCAAATCACTGGCTTTTCACATGCACCACTTTATTCATTTCATTACTTTGCAAATAATTTAGGGTTTATGTACAAAGATAGAGCGACGATGATTAATCAGAGAATGAAGGTCCTCTCAGCTTCAACCATGGTAGAAAGAAGATTCTTTGTGAAGAAGATGAAGGCACTATGAAAAAAGGCAAAGAGAGGAAACAGGAGTATTATAGAAGCAACGAAAAACGCTTAAGAAAAATCAAGTATGAAAGGTAAAACAAAACTAAACTTTTGACTCTTTATTTTTCCTGTTTATTTTTTGTGTGTTTCGTGTATTTTTACAAGAGTGAGAACCCCTATATATAAGGGTTTTCAATTGTTTTTTTGTATGTTAACTATCGTACTGGTTTTTACCACTAATAACTAACAATCAAACTTAATATGTATCTATGTCAAGAAGGTTAATCAAATTCAATAAAAATATACCCAGTTAAGAATATTTATAATTAAATTAAAGTTTCACATTAAATAGAATTGAGAAAGTTAAGCAACATCTAAGAAAAAAGATCCATAAGCTAATTACCTTAATATGTTTTGGGTTGGATGTCATTGTTCTGAGACTTTCCCATTGTGTTTTTCTCCCTCGATTTTTCCAACAATTTATTATTGTTGTTGATGATTCAGTTCTCTTGTTTCAATTTGACTTCATTTTGATCCATTTTGTTGTTGGAGACACACATCAACTAAAGATGATGCCTCTTAATAGTTTATAAATGGGTGCAAACCTCACTTTACAAACCGGTTGAGTTAGACTTAAAGTCTACTTTTTTATAGTTATATTTTGATTGGTTTCTATTTTGACTATTATTCCGATTTTGTAAAAATCACTAAAAAAGGCTATAAATTAATTTTGTTCCAATTTTTTTGTAGAATTTTTTTCAATATATATTTGATATTGGAGTCCTCATGTTGCATAAAATAGTTGTATATTTTGAAATAAAAAATTAAAATAAAAAAACTTTAAACATTCATAATTTTCGCTCCCGATTTTGGATTGAGATGCACCAAACTTGAAAATTATTCATAAAAAGGTGAGGTATCTAGCATGTGTACTATATGAGTTAGTATTACTTATATTATAATGAATTTACTTTTTATTCATGAGTACTAATGTCCTCGTGTTTTGTATTTCCAAAACATTACACTAAGACATACAATAATAGTTACAAAGGGTTTTAGGGGTGAGGATAGTAAATGAATTGATGAAGGATGTACTGATTATTAAAGAGGATGTGCAAAGTGGTATTTCCATGAGGTACGCATGTTTAGTAAGTACTTTTTAGAATTCTTTTGGTTGGTTAGTAGAATTGTGTGGAGGAAAAGAGAGAATGTGATGGAAAGAGTAGTGTGTTTTTTTAGCAGAGAAGTTCATGTGATACGGAATATCAAGGCAAATGTGATTTACAACTCAAGGTGATGGTGTCACTAGTACAAAAAATGCATTCTACGTCAGGATAATACGTTGGTTAAAACAGAACTAATGTAAACAAAAATATAGTGACATTTTTGTAAATATTTGAAGAGATATTATGTCGGTTAACTCAAACTCGACTTAGAAAAGACTAAAAATGGTAAATATTCAAAATTTTAAAACTTTGTAATGGCGTTGAAGATACTACGTCGGTTGGGAGGTGTCAACAGACATAGTATGTAGCCCATATTACGTCGGTTGGGACTTTCTAACTGAGGTAATATCCTCCTCTTGGCACGCGATGTTGCTGCCTTCTCCTCTAAGCCTTCACATGATGACACTTTTATTTTCACTAATTTTCATTTGTATTTCGTATGGTATCACTTTCTCTTCGCTGGCCAACGACCTCCATAAATTCCAAAATTCCATCGTTTAGGATTTTCTTTTTATTTTTCATTTTTTTCACCTATTTTTTTTAGATTGTAGCCTTTTATTTCACATATTTATACTTGCTAGAAAATTCTAAATTTTTTTGTGGTGTTTTCTTGTATCGATTAGAGATTTATCAACCCATTATTTTTTTAAATGAAATTTAACGTTGGTTGTAAGCTACAACCGACGTTGGGACTTTTTATGTCAGTTGTAGTTTACAATCGACGTATAAAGTCTCCTATTACGTCAATTCCAACTCCAACCGACGTAGTATCGACCTCTTACATTATAATTCAGTTATTTTAGTTGGTTATATGATATTAGTTTCTATTTTCAATTGACGTAGTGACGAACATATTACGTCAGTTGCATAATCGATGTTATATGTCCAAGACTTTCAGTGTCACCTACATCTACGTCAATCTCTGATCCGACATAAAATGTCATTTTTTTATTAGTATGTAATTGTAAAATGGATCTCATTGGTGTCACATAATTTGTTGCACTACTCTCATTCTCACGGAATTATAGCAAAAAGTTTATTGGGCTTGACTTTCACGAGTTATAAGTTGCTGAAGGATGTTATTATGCATTATTCTTCTATGATCTTATTTTGTTTTTATTTGTTATAATTATCAAGTATTTATTTGCATACGCAACAAATAATACAATATATATATATAACTTTTTTTTCTATATCTTCGAATTGATACTTGTACCGAATTATATACATTATTGTTTTTTATTTTTATGAGAAAATGAAAAAAGAAACATGTAGATAAAAGGAAATTAGATGAACTTCATATACGATTTGAAAAAATGTTAAAATTAGTTTACCAATTTTCTCAGGGACTAAGTTATTGTGATTTTTTTTTTATCAGCTATTTTTAATACCGAATAGTAATATACGGATTTACAGCCAAACCAACACATATATATATAAATATATATATAAAAAAAAACAAACACATACATAAATATATATATATATATATATATATATATATATATATATATATATATAATTATTTATAGATTAAATGAGTTTAACTATAATTTATAGTTAGTTAACTATATATATTTAGTTTATTAATATTATATTGAATTAAATAATATAAGGTTTAAGTTTATAATTTAAAAATCCAATAAGATATTGAATAAGGTCATCCTACTATATATTGGATGCTTTAGACAGACAAATTATTTGTGACACTTTAGTTAGTGAGATTCTAAGTAATTCTTCATTTATTGTTGGGTAGTACCATATACTTTCTATTTTTTTTTTTTAACAAATTCATGCAGTTTAAAATTATTGTTTAATCGTTGAACTTTCTTTCTTTATAAGTTATGGTTCCAATTGTTTTATTTATATATATATATAATTTTTATTTTTTATGAAGCCTACCTTTCGGTTTTGGCACTAACTACTACCACTGCCTTTGAAAAGTGAAGGTGTGAAGTGGCAAGTGAGTGCAGCGGCGTTTTTTCACATGAAAAGCGTGGAGCTATTTTTTTTTTTAATTTCTTCTGAATTGCCTGTCTGTGAGTATTCTTAATAGTGAAATTTTATATTATTTCTTTGAGTTTGTGTTTATTTTTTTTTATCTGAACCGTGAAATATCCGTCTTTTTTATTTTTTATTTTTTGTTTGCTAGTGCTATACCTTTTGAGACTGTAATCTGGTTAACTGCGTCGTCAAATATTAAGCTTTTTATTATTTATCTAATTTGATTTTATCTTCTTATAGTAATAATAAAACACTATAAAAAAGATTTAACTGTATTTAATTTTTTTCTAAAGCATTAAATGTAATTTTTTATGTTAGTGTTTCCTGGGTCAGATCATCTACATATTGGATGATGGAGTGTGGTTTTAAATCCAAGACCCAACTAATCCTAAATTATCGAATAATATTAATATTAATATGACTGTTATTTAATTTATTTCATTCTTATATCAATTAAATTAATATATTTGAAATATTAAATTATTTAGTTATTTAAATATTAAATAAAATAGTTCATTTTAAAATTTTATTCTAAATAATCTAAAACAATGTAAATTATAAATTTTAGCAAAAAAATAAATTAATTAAAACATGATGCTGCATATACGCAACTCAATCCAACTTTAGGGATGGATTGTGTTTGATTGAGTCTAATGTAAAAATTTAACTCAATCAATCCTGTACAACCGTATTAAATATTTTTTTACCAATCATTATATTGATATGATAAAGTATGACTTATTTTGTCCCAAAATTATATATTTTATTAAATTAGATCTAGTTACTATCAAATCATTTAATTTAGTTCCTGTATAAAAAATAGCAACGTTTTCCTTTTGGTTAGGTTAGTAGAAATGGTGATATGTGAAAAGGTATTTGTTTTGAGTCAATATTCATTGAATCTTCATGATAAATGTGAGTTCTAAAGTTTCATTAGGAGTTGGAACTGTTCGAACAATATCATATTTTTAAGAATTCTTTGTGTATTTTATTGAAGATTTTACATTAATTATATCTTATAAATATTAATTTAGCTTAGGGTTGTGATCTCCCACATCTTGTGCTGATAATAACCTGTGAGTTGGTTGTCGTTTTTGCAAAATAGTCAACATTGAACTATAATGAAGGAAAAGAGAAAGAAAAAGGTGTTTGCATATCTTAAAATAAAGTCAAATGGACATAATAAACCATTATGAATTCAAGCAAAATATTAGCAAGTTTTTATTGTCCATATGAACTCCAATTGTTGAAACTTGGCATATGGTTGATTCTGTCAAAAAGGACCCCTTCACTATGTTAAGCGATGACCTGCTATGTGATTTATAACAAATTGGAGTTCAAAGTTATCCTTAGATAACATTAGGGTTGCACAAATCCCTACTATTGTTTATCAAAATACTCAACGGTGTCTTCTTTATTTTCTTTCAAACACACTATAAGTCGATGTTGGCACTTTCCTTGGGTTTCCCGAAATTTGCATTCCCAAAATATACCAAAAATATATATTAAAATGTGTATGTAGGACAACAATTGTAGTTCATCTCATCACGAGACATTTTGAAAAGCATTCTTGTACACGTCAAATTCACTAACATTGTCAAAACTTAAGTGTGCACGTGTTTCAAGATAGAAAAAATGATTTTTTTTTTTTGTAAAAGATAATTAGATAATCAAATCAGTACACTATAATGATGTGGAAGGAAACTGAAATAAGCTTATACCAAGCTTGGTCTTTAAATTACAAGTCATTGACACAACTTTTTTTCTTCTTTATCTCATTCAAAAGTGAAACTTGCATAAGCTGATTTAAAATTATTTATGGTTTATGTTTAATTTAATTCTACAAATATGTAAGATAAAAAAAATATCTTTATTTATGTCTTTAACATTATTTCTAATTAATGAGATTTAATTTTTTTAATGTATTTTTGTATTTAATATTATTGGACCTCAAGCCCAAAGAATATGATGAATGATTTTTTTAATATATTTAAGATAAACTTGGATACCATTATATAAAATAGTTTATAGTTTAAATTTAACTGAAATATTGTAACTCACTTCAAAATAAATAAAAAAATATATTTTTGGTCTTTTAATATTACCTTTAATTGATTCGTAAGATTTGAATTTATTTTCCATTTCAAGGAAATTTTCATATATATTATTTAAACCTCTTATCACTAAACTAATTAGTAAATTTATAAAGGAGTTTACATCTCACTTGTTTCAAACTCAAGTATTTGAATGTGAAGATACGAAATGAGCTTACTCTTTCTTCCCTCACTCAAACACAAACATGTACAAATATAAGATTTTGATACTTTTTATTTATAAAAATAGAAATATACTACATAAAGAAACTAAATCTAATTATATGAAAGATCAAATTTAGAAATGAAAATATATAAAAAATATTATCGATCATGATCGATATTTCAAAAGTATTAAAAGCAAGAGTTAAAACATGGATATTACTCAATGCATTTAAGATAAACTTTCTTTATGAAACAAGTAATTTTTTCTTTTACCTTTTCGAAAAATTCTTAGAAATAGAAAAATGTTTATAAGAGATTCAAAATTGTTAACTTTCAAAATTTTACGGAAAACCTTTTATATAAATGGATATAGTTCTTGATCTAATCCATTATATCCAAGAAAAGCTCAACATATTCATCTTGATCAAATATATTATTTTATTTAAATATAAAAGCTCAACATAAATAATTTGAAAGAGTTAAAATATTAAGAAAAACACTAAAATAGATCTTAAATTTATAAACTGATATTAATACATAATTCGTACCTATTTCTACGGAAAGCAATTTGTCAAGTCAGAGCCGGGATGAACATGCATATTCAAACATACCATAAAGATATTTTATGAATATCTAAATCAGTGAATAAATATACTTTTTGACGTACAAAATTTACACATTTCACTTCTGCTTTTTATAATAAAATATAATATTTTAATAAAATAATATTATTTTTCAATATCAAATGGAGGTAAATTACTGTTTACAGTGTAAAAATATCAGTGCTCTAAATCAATTTTAATCTTAATCAATTTTAATCTTAGAATATTATATTTTGACCGTTTTACCCTTTTTAACCGCTTAAAAATGTCAGATTTTTTCTTTTGCTTAAAGGACAATTGATTTTATGAAAGTAAAATCAATTTGACTTTTGAAGTCAGAAATTAATATTCGAAAGAAATTATTAGTTTTTGAAATTAAAACGCCTCATTTAAAAAATGGTTTTGATGTAACTTTAGTAAATTAAATTTCTATATTTTTATAAACGTAAGCTATTTCTTAAATTAAAAATTTATTATCTATAATAATATATGATGAAATTTCTATTTTTATGTACACATTTTATATTTTTATTTTAACCTTATATTTTAAAATTATAAAATAATAAGATAAACTATTTGTATGCTACCTACTACTATTATTTTGTAACCGCCATATTTTTTTATTTTCTTAAAAAAAATATATGTCCTTTTTGCCAGCTTTTCTTCCACGTTGTAAATAACGTTTATAATTTTTAGAGATCAAAATTAAATCAACACTTTATAAAAAAATTATTTTAACATGTTATATAATATTTAAAATATAAACAAAATACGAATTATTGAATCACATTCTAAATGCTTTAAATTTGATAGGCATAATCATTAAAATAATATTTAAAATTAATAGTTCTTTGGACTGATACAGAAATCAACAAACACTTAATTTTGATTTATTTATTTCAATAATTGTCTTACAAGTAGTTTTTAACGCACTTGCGAATGTAAGATTAACATTTAGGAACTTAGTTAAATTCAAACAACTATGTTGATCCACATGCTTGCTACATATCTCATAAGTAATTGATTTCAAATTGAAGAGACCTAATAATACCTTCGAAAATATAAAGCTTAATTCATAAGTTGCGAACACAGTTAAGTGTAGTTTAAAAATTTAAGAAATTTATTTTATAAAAATTTACATGTTAAGCATCATTATAAATTTTATATTCTAACTATACAATAATAACATATTATCACATGAAAATTTTTAACATATAAAAGAAGAAACAAACAAACAAAAAATCATAAGAAATAAAACTAAACTCATATTGACAAAAAAAGAAAAAAAAATCACACTCCTATAAAAAGAACTAAACAAAACAAAAATTATAATTTAATAATTCTAGGTAGAATAGTAAATTGCTTATCAAAATTAACATAAATGTCAATAAAATGATTACATTGGTGCAAATCTTAAATTCCATATCATCACAATTTTTAATCCATCCATATATATATATATATATATATATATATATATATATATATATATATATATATAATTAAAAGAAAAAAATAGGAGACGAAAAAATTTGGCATACCAAGACGAATTATAACCATAAGTCCAAGGAATCTCTATATCCAAAATAATACATATAAGTTTCATATTAAAGGATTTGTTAAATCCAAGATAAGAGAAAAACTTATTAATGTATTCATCGCCATTTCCTCTAAAAATGCTTCTATAAACAGGATAACCTGGGTATCCTTTAGTAGCTTCATGAGTATTGATTTTAACCAAACTAGCATCTACATCATTCTTTGTAGACGTCTAATTTCTTTCTCAAACATTGTTTGGATATAAAAAAAACTTCAAAATAGTAAAAGTAATATCATAATTTATACTCCTTTTAGAAGAATGACCTAATAATTTGTTATACCATTGAATTTGAATTGTGTGTATGACCATATCCAAATTGTGATTTTGTTGAAACTTAACATGGTTTTTTATCTTCCACAATATCCTTAGAATATAAATAACAACCGTAAGACAAATTTTGTTTACAAGAACACTACCTATAACTTTAAGAAACTACAAAATATCATTAGAAGATAAAACAAACCATACCTAGAAAAACTTGTTGAAGCTAAGACCAAAGTTTAAGAGCAAACTTGCACGAAAAAATAAACAAAATACTCTCCTTGTGCTAGTTACTCAAAGAACACATGAAGCATATAATAATGCCTTTTTAATGAACACATGAATCATATAATAATGTCTTTTTAAATTAAACATCCTTATCTGAGGGAATTCTGTTACATAACTTCCATAAAACAAGAGTTTACCCAAATCAAAACCTCCACACTTTGAAAAATTATGAAAATTGAGAAACAAAACCTTGCCACTTTATAACTAAGGATACTAGAATCATTCAAAGTCCAATTAAGTATATCAAGTAACTTAGTGAGAATTAAGTTTTGAAGATTATATAACTCCATAATGGTTTGCAAAGAAGATGGTAGAAACCAAGAATTACCATCCCAAATATGCACAATTTTAAAAGTAAGTTTATCATTTTCACTACTAGAAACCCCAACTGATTCAGAGATACAAATATCAGAACATTAATTATCATTTTAAAAGTTAATTTGCTCTCCATTACTTATAGTCCAACATTATCAAAAATAGTATTATACCACTCAAAAAAGTCAAGTCACACCAAAGAGAATTTAGAAAGATATTGATATTCAAAAAATCTAATCTCGTCAGCATAATCCCATAACCCAACTCATAATGCTATATGAAAAAATTCCAAGCAAGTCGAAGCAAATAAGTTTTATTTTCTTCATGTATATTCATAATTTGCAAGCTACTTTAATGTTTGCTAACGTACAATTAACTCCATTTAACAATGTAGTTACAAATTGAGATAGCAAAGTAAATCTGATGCGGAGATACACCTCTAATAATTCAAACTTCTCGACAATAACGATTATCTTTACATTGAAAGTAATTTGTGGATTTTTTTTTTCTTACAAAAAGAACATTTCTACGGGTATATATACACAACAATGAATATTAGACAGGAATATATAGATATTGGCTTTACAAAACCTAGCTCAAGAGTGAAAATAATTTTTTTCTCATATTGTTAGTAATCATATCTAGTGCTTCAGTCATATTATTTGTCTAAAAGAATATAAAGATGAGAAAAGTGTAGTGAAGCATAACTAACACTACAAATTAAATATGTACCAATTAATTAGAATCAAAGCATAACTTGATTCTCCATGCCTCCACTGGTTTTGCTTATTTTGTGTGAGTTTTTCTTTAATATTAATATATTAATTAATTGTTCCTTTTCGTCACCGATACTGTAATATTTTAGAAAAAGAGGAATGTTAAAAGCATAATAAAATTTGACGAAAAATTCTGTAATTTTTTATTTATATTTTATCTTCATATGCCTTACATTTTTCTTATTCTTCTTCTTTTCATTTCAAAATTCTAAGACTTATTGCGAAAAAGTTATTTGAAAATGACGTTTTTCTACAAGTATGAAGTGATGTTAGTTGTTGAGATATGAAAATCGACGAAGAATACACCTCTTTTGTCGTTGACATGGAGTTGATGGCGGAACCACAATGATATGCCTTTGTTTAAATAAACATTAATGGTATAGTATTCAACGTTCACATTCGAATAAACTATATCCATAGGTGAACATTAGGATTGACGATATCAATTAATTAAATTATTATATTATAAGTAATGATGCATGTCGGAAAATATTTGCATAAAAAATTATGCCACAATAAAATATCGTGTTACAAATACAATAAAATATATCAAATTAGTTTTTAAATATGTGACTAAATTACGATGTTATTAGAGTTGAGTAAGTTGATTCTACAATAAGTAATTAAAAATTGTAATATTTTTAACTTTTTTATTAAAGAAATATTTATCTTAGTGTTGAATTAAGACGGACTTAACTAATATTAATAAAATCTGTTTAATATTACGCGTCAATAGATTCGGTTAAATTGATTCTAATGTAATATAAAAGGTTTATTTCTCAAAATACGTTTAAAAAAGTAATTTTTAAAAATTTATTTTAATAAAAAAATATTTATATTAGAGTCAAATTAATGTCAGTTTAATCAATGATAATAGAATTGGCTTAATGTTGGATGTTATTAAAATTGGCTAAATCAACTCTATGATGACATTAATTATTTTTAATTTCTTTTAGTTAGTAAAATTATTTATATTAGTAACGTATTAGGTTAGCGTCATATTTTATTTAGTGTAGGTATAATTGACACTAATTTTATTTTTTTATTTCTATTAAATTAATGGCGGTTAAGTTGAAGTTAGTTTATATGTTATGATTTTGTACACATTTGTGATTGAATTGTAATTTTTTTTTTATCTAAAAGTTTAGATTCAAAGATGATAAATTTGTTTATTCACTATTTTTCTCTTGTTCTACATAAATATCTTTACTTTCATTTCTTTCATTCACACTTATCGCCTCATCCACATTCATGACAACACACACATTTCTTCACCCACACATAATGATAGAAATCATCCAACCTCTAGACCAATGGCTAAGAGAATAGAAGAAGACGAAGTCTCTTGGAGTAAGACTATACAATTGAAGAGTAGAATACCAGGATTTTATTCCTTCTTCTTAGTCTTGTAGATATTATATAGGTGCAATTTCTTTTATAATTGTTGCAGGTTTTTATAGAGGCATATGCAGGATTTATTTGGGCCTTGATTTGGACTTGAAAAATTAGCCGAAGAACCCTAGAAGTGATGGTCAATTTCATCCAAACACAAGAGGAGAAGAGTGTGAAGAATAAAAGTCCTACATCAACTAGAATAGGCCATTTTTTAAGGACAATTTTGTAAGGGCCTTGTTTGGCATGTAGGGATTACAAATTTTCTCATTTTGTAGCTGCATTTTTTTCCTTATTTTGAAGTCTCACATTTCGTAGGATATGAATAGAAAGAGACTTATGCATCTATAAATAAGACCCTTGCCCCCTTGTATGTTTACCCTTTTCTTAAATGAGAATTGAATTACTTAAATGCTTAAATGAGAATTGAATTGAATTGAAAGGGGTTTATATGTATAGTTTGCATTAAACTTGAGTTTGTCAAACAAAAGCAAGTTATAGGACATCCAACACTCCAAGTTTTTCTTTATTAGAGATACCAACTCAGATCATGTTAGCCAACCAGGGGTCTCATTGAGTAAATGATAGAGCTCAACATCTTATTTAAATATCTCTTTAATCATGTACAAATGAAATGGTACTTGCGATTGAGGATGATTTAGTGTGAGCATGTAGGAGGTTACATGGGTTAGCAATGTCGTATTGAGCCAAAAGCAAGACATTTTCTTTTCAAACAATTTTGGGCGTTATGCAAGAAGCATTGCTCTGAGCCATTCTTCATATAGTTTGTGCTTTGTTGTTTAAAGAGTGCAAACATCTCCATAGTCTTCCCATTCTTCAAAATCTTCATTGTCTGACAAACTTTGAAGATTAATGGACACAATCCATGGAGCGTATTGAAACTTTGTCTACTTCACCCAAAGAGTGATCAACTACAATGAGTGAGATAAGACTACCAACTTAAAGAGACTTAATACAGCTTTGAATGGTAGGTCTATTGTTGGGATTGTCCGATGTTCCCCTATATTTGTCCATTTTAGAAACATTGTTAAGTCTGACACTAATGTAGCTTGATGAGATTAGTGTGTTGTAGAGAGGTGATTGCTCAAGACAAATATACCTTGAGATGTGACTGTATGTTGACATATGTGTCTATGACACACATATTTGAGGAGTGTTCTACTTCAAAAAGCATGTTACTCATTCACAAATTTATTTAAAATGGCAGAAGCTTAAATAGAATAAAAATAGTGAATGAGACATAAACCTTTTTAAAAATATGAGATTTTGTAAAATCAAGAAGTGGTTACCACTGAAAACGATTTCCCAATCAAATTCAAATTAAAAAGATTATATACTCTTTACGGAAAATTGGCAGAGGAAAGTGATTCATACTTTGGAATCTAACTTGTGAAAAGAATAATTGAATTTAAATTTCCTTTCTTAACTTACATGAGTTGAATCAAGGAACTATCATCAACTGTTTCAATTTAAGAAACATCCATAAAGATTAATTTCAAGAATGATTTAATACGTTCAATCTTTTCAAATTTATTTGGTCATAAAAAGAAAAGTTAATTTTTCTGCACCATGAAAATTAAGGCCAAGACCTTTGATTTATAACATTAAATTTTACAATATTTAACCATACAAAATAATTTACAACATACTTAATCATGCAAATACGACCTATATATCTAATTTACACAAAAAGTTTTACATACTTCTATAAAATTCTTATACATATTTAATCTCACCACATGGGTGACACAAATAGATTTATGACGGGATTATTTTGAATCATATATGACATATAGAATGAAACCACAACAGGTCCATTAAGTGTTAAAGGTATGTCTTCAAAGTTTGTAATGCGAAAACTGTAAGAGTTGAGTCTCGAAAGGTGACAGAGTTCTCCATCACATTTGTTCGCAAATCATTCGCTGAAAGGAAAGCAGAGATATTCGCAGAGAAGGATAGAGCAGGATTTGGTGTATCCATTACTATTACTCTATCATACATTCATATTTAACAACACGAACAAAGAGGGAAAAGTGAGATATACATAAGTTTTATAGAATTGCCTTTAAGAAATTTTAAAGGTAAAATGTCAAATCATTAAAAGAGTTCAATCATCACCGTAATGAAAGGTAAAATCTCAAATCATTCAAAGAGTCCAATCATCAGTGGAAAATATCAGTTAAATCATCATATAAAATAATGAATAGTCAAGATAAATGAGCAAATCAATATCAACCTTACTCCTGCTCATTTGAAACATCAAGGATCGAGTCCTCCAACCACAAACTGTACCCATATAAACACATCATGGTCATGAGTGGAAACAAAAGAAACCAAATCACAACATATAAATAAATGGAATACAACAACAGTGAATAGTCAGGATAAATGAGCAATCATACATCACTTCTACTCATTTGAAACCTCAAGGAACAAGTCCTTCAGCCGCAAACTGTACCCATACATCATGATCATGAGTCTAAGAAAACAAGTCAAATCACAGTACACAAAATCATACACTTAAAACCAGTATAAATACTGAAAAAGGATTTTGATAAATATATTGAGAAGGACGTGAGGCTTAAGGGTACCTCACTAAAAAAAAAAAAATAGTGAAAACATAAGGCAATATGCATATCTCCTTTCCCTTACCTTTGATTTGGAAGATTGAAAGGCTTAGTAAAAGTGGTGTGAACTGAATATTATTTAGAAAGAGATTTCATTTTCTGTGATCTTTGGGGGTTCCAATTCTTTGCCTTTTATAGAGTCATTTGTAGGTTCCAATTTGATTGGAGAATAGTTAGATTCATTGAAAAAAATATTGTGATGTCATGATAAATGACCTAAGCCATGTTTAATTGACAAGGGAAATTAAATGGGAAATGACCCACTCTTATCTGAGCATTAAATGATCCACAATAACTTTGGTTTATCTCAAAGTAATTTGTAAAAATTTACATGAAATTAAATTCATTATGGGTCTCCTTTGAGTCTAGTCATATGGATGCGACATCTGAGAGTGATGCGGAACTGAGAATGATGTCAGTCACTATTGAGAGTGATGTCAGCTAAACTGAGAGTGATGTCAACCAAACCAAGAGTGATGTCAACTAAATCGAGGTGATGTCGTGCCAAGAGATGCAAGTCCAGGCCGAAAGTCTGATATGGTAAAGAGGCTGAGATACCAAATAATTGAGAAGCTAATGGTCGAGAGTTATATGAATACAATAATTAAGAGGTAAGTAAGTTAATAGTCGCAAGGCTTATAAGATGGTACCGATAGTGCAAGTGAGTACCGAAAGGTGATATGAGAGAAGTATCTTGGTAGCATCGTGAGTGATATTGAAGAAGCATTTCAATAGCTGATTGGTTAATTGATATGGTACCAAGAGTTGAAAGAAAATAGTTGAAAGGATAATTAATGCGGTATTGAGAGGCGATGAAAAAGAAGTAAGTCAATAGCCGAAAGGCTTATTGACATGGTATCAAAAAGTGATATGGATGCAATTTTCCAAGGGTAATACAAATACGATATTCAATAACAGATACATGAGAAGTGAATCAATAACCGAAAGGGCTCATTGATAAGACTAACAGAGAGTGATACAAGATATAATACCAGAGAGATGCGAATATAGCTCTGAGAAGAAATGCAAAAACTATATCGCCGCTTATGGATACAATATCAAAATAATACAGATACTTTTCAAAAAGTGATGTGGATACTTCCTAAAATGATGCAGATACTTCTAGTGGATACTTTCCAAGGTGATGCGAAGACCGTATTGTGCACGGAGCTCGACATTCTAGAGTTTGGCATTGAGGTCATTCTCGGGGAGTTCGACCTTCTGGTACTCGGCATGGAGGTTAGTTTTGGGAAGTTAAGCCAGAGCTTGGACTTTTGAGCTTGACCACAAAGATTCAACATATTGGGGCTTGACAATAAAGGTCGGTCTCGAGGGTTTGACCACAGATAATACGGATATTAAGCCTGATATCCATAGATAATACGGATACGGTATCCATGGGTAATATGGATACGATAACTGTATTACTAAAATTTCAAGAATTTTAATTTCTAAAAATTGCATTAATATATAGAATTTGTTCTAATTTTACAGGATGTTACAAGCAAGCTTCCCAAGAGAACAATGACAAAGAAGTAGTCTAGCGAAGGCTTAACATTTTGGAATATCTTTTGACTCTATGCTTCTCAAGCCAGAAATTGTGGTATTTCGTCTTAATTTGCCTTGATCTTTGAACGGGATGAGCTTTGGTTCATATATTTGATTTTGCTTCGGGGATGTCATAGGTTCTTCTTCAAGAGAGTAGTGAGAAAAGGGAGAGTGAGGAGAGATCCCTTTGGGTGCGTCTGATCCCTTTGTAATACCAATAGATGATATTTCGTCTACTTTTCTTTCTTCTGATAGATTGTTGGTCTACATATCTACAAACTCACAATCAAGATTTGGTAGTCTCTTATCAATATGAGGAAAGTTGTTAAATTTCACATCTATCGTTTCTTCAACTATCAAGGTATGAGCATTAAAACTCTATAAGCCTTTGATTTTTCAAAGTAAGCAAGGAATATACCATTGTTTACCTTGGAATCAAATTTACAAATTTGATCTTTGGTATTAAGGATGAATCAATCATAATCACAAACATGAAAATATCCTATGTTAGGTTTTCTCTTCCTTCACAGTTCGTAGGTAATTTTTTTCAAGCATGAGTCTTATGAGTAATTTGTTTTCTTACATAATAAGCATTATTGATTGTCTCTAATTAGAAGTGTTTTGATACAGAGTTTTCACATAGCATGGTTCTTGTCATTTCTTGGAGGGTTTTGTTCTTTCTTTCATAACCCCATTATGTTGAGGTGTTATCGATGGAGAGAAATTGTGATTTATTCTATAAGACTCATACAACGTATGAAACTCTCCATTTTCAAACTTTGTTCCATGGTCACTTTTGATGCTCGAAATGCAAAATCCTTGCTTCGTTTGTACTTTCAAAATACCTCGAACACATGGAAATAATGATTTTTGTTGGTAGGAAAATAAAGCCATGTACGTGTAAAGTAGTCATAAACAATGATCATACCATATTTCTTTCCTCCTAGACTAAAGGTTCTCGTTAGTCCAAATATATCTGAGTAAAAAGTCTAGGGTTTAGAGTGAAAAACAATTTTTAGGTTTAAAACAACTTTTTAACAACTTTCCTCTCTGACATGCTTCATAAAGAATATCAGTTTTCCAAAATAGGTCAGGCAATCTTTTCACGAGGTTTTTATTAGAAAGCAGGTGACATTCTACCTAGTAAGATCTATTAGTAGGAAATCTCATAAAGGTTATCCTTTCGTTTGACAGTAAAGATGGTCTGACCATTAAACGATGAGAATATACATTGTTCTTTACTAAAGGAGACCATATAACCACTATTGCATAATTGACTTATGATTGTAGATTATACTTAAGTCCTTTAACATTTAAAAGATTTCTAAAAGAGATACTAAAAGTGTGAAAAAAAGGGAAATCAGAAGAAGGGAAGGTTGAATTGTGATTTAATTAATTTTGAAAAAATTTCTCAAATATCACTTAATTAATGATGCTAAGAAGATGATTTTGATATAAAAAAGAATCAAACTTAAATTCCTTCATTTGATGTGTCATCTGAGACACACTTTGCCAATTTCTTTGAATCATTTGTTTGTTTTATTTTCTCATCATGATGAGACTGTGATTCTTACATCTAATATACAACACCTAATGTAGACTTGACCCAAGAAGGTCATTTTCTCATAAACACTTTTTAATAGGTTTCATATGATGAAGTGAAATGTTTTTCAGAACGAAAACTTGTAAACAATATGATTAAATGTACATGTTTAAATGCTTGTTATAAACTAATGAATGTCTTGTTTAAACTAAAAGGGGAAGGGGTGGAGAGGGAATTGGTTTCCAAATGTTTTTTAAAATTGTATCCTAAATATTTACTATAAGTTTTCATCTAATAGTACTTAATCTAATAAAGATGTGATTCGATTTGTAATTTTGGCTTTTGTTGAAAGATATAACTGTGGGGTCACAATAGAACAAAAATTTTTTTTGAAAAAAAATAGAAAAGTCGCCACTATAGTTTATTATAAAAACTATAGAAAAACCTTTTAAAAACGAACGACCTTTAAAATCAAATTGAAATCTAGGAATGATTATGTGTAGAGAAGATATTAACACCCTATAATATTGATCCAAAGACATATCTTTAGTTAAATGTACAAAATGAAATAATTTTTAAAATATTTAAAAAAAATCAAATACGTGTATAAAAAAACTATTTTTAAGTGATTTATTTCTCAAAACTGAGAAATTTATTTAGGCCCAACAATGATTAAACTATATATTTCCAGTTTCAATGAAAATGCAGGAATTGTATAATTTTTTTAAATGTTTTGTATGAAAATATTTATGGAGTCCGAAAGTACCTTAATCTTATATATTTTCATTCATAATGAAAAATCAAAACGTTGTTATGTGTAAAAAAAATTGTGAATTAATATTTTGTTTTGAAGTTTCAATATTTTTTTAATATTTTGATAAGATTTATTTTTCATAATTCATGCTTATTAGAGTAGAAGATGAAGATGGTACAAGTGACTATATTTGATACACTTATAATTATACAAACGAAAATAGAGTAAAATAAACATTGACACGGTAGAATGCTACGTAAATTTTATTTTAAAGAAAATATTTAATTTATATAAGATTTATCATATTTAAGAATATATTTAGAAAAAATTAAATATTGGATATAATATAATGAAACTGACTATATATATTTTTGAATATTTTATTTTATTTTTGAATTATTTATTAAAGTGATTATATAGAGTATAGTTTACTACATATCTTGTAGAAAAAGGTATATAAAAATTTAGTTAACAAATATAAAAAATTTAATAAACTAATATTAATACTAAACTTCACTAAAACCTGCACTAGGCATATGTGAGAAAAAGAAAGCCACTGAATATATTCCAGTCACTCAACATAGAACAATGTGCATTAAAGTAAGTAAATAGCATTTTAAAAAGAAGACAAAATGACACTTATGGATTAGAAAAGTTTAATCAGCATTTCAAAACGCACACTACCCATTTAAGACTCCCCAACTTTTTACTTCACTTTTGCATGAATAAGGCTTCTTTCTAGATGGTCCTATTAGCATACGTATTTCTGAAACACTTGTACATTCCTTTGATCAAAGTATATGGACCATGTCATAGGTAAATCTCCAGAAGAGCACGAGCGATATTAAACCACCCAGGAAGCCATGAAGCCATATACAATTATGTGTAAGTTTTATTTTATATTTGTAATATATACATCTATGAAAAGTGGTAATTAACTCTAATTTAACTTTATAATTTAATTTTATAAGACTGCTTTACAAGTTTGAACTCAATTATTATTTTCAACACATCTTTGTCCCGTATAGTTTTACAAACCCAATAATTTTGTTAAGATAGACATTAAAATCATTATGATATTATCTTAAATTGCACACTAATAGAAAAACATCATTCTACCTTTGTGTATAAGGACGGTTAAAAGCTAAACTGACGTAGCCAAAAATACAGTGACATTTTTGTAAATAAATAAACATACTTCACGTCTGTTCTATACAAATCAATGTAGAGTTATATATCCAACGTCGGTTACACCTAAAAACCATCATAGAAAAGATAGTAAAAATAAGAATTCAAAATTTTAAAATTCAAATTTGGCATTGTATATATTATGTCGGTTATGGGGCTCGAACCAATATGATATATACTACACACCACGTCGGTTTTGATATAAATCGACGTTATGTATGGTCCTGAAAGTTGAGTGAAAATTTTCATAAAATTAGGAATCAATATCAGGTCAGTTATTTATCCCAGAACTGACGTAATATGTCCGTCAAGTTAAAATTAGGCGTTTCAAGAGAGATATTAACTCTTACGCTTATATTTTTCTATTACGTTTTCTTCTTCTTCACCTTCTCCTCCTTTACCTTCTCCTCAACCTTGTTGCCTCCTCCTCTGCCTCGCTACCCTCTCCTCTCAGCCTTCGTGTGGTGCCGCTTTTATTCTCACTAGTTTTCATCTATATTTCACGTGGTGTCACTTCTCACTGGTTTTCATTTGCATCTTTGTTGTTCATTGGTTTTGCTAGGGTTCGAGATGCTCCATTTTGGGCTTCTTCCAGGTTCGTTTGGTGCTTGGTGGTCTCGATTGAATGCTTGGTTTGACACCCCTTGCCTCTTCTCTTCGCAAGAGGTTAGCAAATTTGTAAAATTCATTTAAAATAGTTAGAAATTTATTTTTGACCCAAATTTTTTATCAGCATCTTGATTTAGTATATATTTGATGGTAGAGTTCTTACATTTTATAGGTTTATCATAGATTTAGGGTTTCAAAAATTTAGGATGAAAAAACTTCAAACGACCATAACTTTTGATAGAGAGCTCGGATTGAGACACTCCAAAAATAAAAGTTGCTCAAAATAGGGTAACGAAGCCATGCTGCCGAAGGTAGTTGGGCCTCCGGAAATTGCAAAATTCCATCGTTTAGGGTTTCATTTTTATTTTTCTTATTTTTCGTCCATTTTTTTAGAATGTAGTCTTTGATTTCACATATCTATACTTGCTAGAAAATTCTAAATTTTTTTTGTAGTGTTTTCTTGTATCGATTAAAGATTTATCAATCCAATTTTTTTTTTAAAAATGATTTTTCACATCGGTTGTAAGCTCAAAATTGACGTGAAAAGTGTTCTATAACAAACACCACGTCGGTTTTAGCCAAACAACCGATGTGATGTTGTCTTTGGAGCACTCTTCTATACCATTTTAGAATGGATTCATGATGTCGGTGTCTGGTTTAAACCAACGTGGAGGCTGACAATATGACGTCGATTTGGTAACCGACGTGGTGTTTGAAAACATTCAACGTCGTCTTGGTCGACATCGGTTCTGGAACCGTCGTTAAGGGGCTTCCATGACCGACTTTGAAGACTGTTATTGAAAAACCTTATATTTTGTTGATGTGAGATCTCTAACACATCTTGCTTATGCCGAGAGTGCTCAAGTCATGCATGAGATTATATATTTAAGGGTAACTCTATAACGATCTTATAGTGAATGACCTGATAGATTCATCAATCTTACTAAGACAAATTCTGATAACTTGTTAAAAAGGTGAATTTTAAGTTTAACTCAACTTTTAAAATGATATTTTTTACCTATTTATATGCTATTAATTCTTTTCCTACTCTTGTTTCCCCTCTCATTCTTGTATGTTTGGAATAATTATATACAATTATATAAAAGAAGATAGGTGGTTTTAGTATATAGATTTTGTGTCTTATTTTATCCACATAACTTCCACTATTATTTCTTATCACAATCTTATTAATTCATTAGATCATTCATATTCTCCAACAACACCAAATACCACAAGTTATCTATTATTTATTATATAATTATTATTATCTTTTATTTTTATAAAATATAGAGACATATAGCGTCTCTTTTTAGGAATAATAACTGCTTGTCTTTGAAGAAATCTATGTATGATTAATGAATGGTTAGATTTATAAAATACTATTTTAAATTCTTTAAGTGATGTAAATAAAAAAATAGGATTAAAAATATTTTATTTAAACAATTTATTTTAGTTCATGATAAATATTAGTTGATGAGAAACCCATATATTTCGTATACAATAACATGGTCACCTTAAAATAAAATCTATAGTTGGACCTTGACTTTGTTTGATTGAAGAGGGGTCCCATTAGCTTACAAATTGTCGGTGACTCACTCACTAACCTAAGGTCAAATTATTATGAATTGTACACAATTAATGCTATATTTGGATAATTTATATGTGACGTTTTTCAGAAGATTATTTCTTCAGTTTTTTAGTCATAGAAAAAACTGTCCATTTTATTTTGTTTTGATAGCGATGACTCACCGTAGCGACTCCCTATACAAAATTATTCATGGTTGATTGAGCTTTGTCATCATCTCTGGGCAGAGTAACTGGAAGCTTCTGTTTCATGCCTTGGCAGTGATACTTCATTAATTGTGTTCTTCATATTCATTAACTCCTCCAAGCAAATAATAATAATAAAAATAAATAAATAAATGAGGGTAGCGTTGTTAAAGAAAAGCTAAATCCAGAAAATAAAACACAAAAGAAACGAAATTCCAATACATAACTTGTAATTACTATCTAAGTGAGATCATTCCCAGAGGTCAGTCCAGCAACAAACACTGCATACAAAATATCCCAACTAGTATAAGAAAAATGCTTATTTTTATGTAATTAAATCCATAATATATAAATACTTTTAATGTATTTTTTTTAATAGCAAATACTTTTAATGTATACATTGTATTATGATTGAAATTCATAGTAAATATGTTAAAAAACATATAGATTATATTTTAGATTTAAAACAAATCATTTAAATTTTTATTTAAAATTGTTTTTAACTATTACAATTTCTCTAAAAGAACTATTGAAATAATCAGAATTGAGACAGTGGATGGATGGGTGTACCTATAAAATTATGGGTGTGGTTGGAAACAATAGCAATCCAAACAGTGAGTGCTCACCGACTAACACATGCACAAAGCCTTGAATCCCGGCCTATGGAGACAGTTGGGCTCCATTAATTTTAAATTCGAACCATAAGATTATATTGTTTTGGACTTTATTTACTATTTCACATATAAATATTTTATTATAAGAAAATTGAATTTAAGTTGAATATATCACATTGTATTATATATAAAATATTTTTTTTAATTTTTAATATAAATCGAGTTAACAGACCGATAAAGTCTTGTTTTTTGGATCAGCACAGACCGATAAAGTCTAAGCATTAACCCAATGATACATTGTATTGAACGGAACAACGAAGTAATTTAAATCATCTATGTTTCTCTAATGATAACAGTCTAAAATGTACTTTCTTTAGTAAAATAAAAAAATTACTATTTTCCTATTTGAAACAACTTGGGCACTGGAGTGACATTTAGGTAGTTTTATTAGGGATAGACAAATAGATGAAATATTTTTATATTTACAAGATATTTAATGAAGTATAACTCCTATTTCGTTCCGTAAAAAAAGTCCTAATTTGCTAAATAATCTTTAATGTTTCAAGGACTTCAATTTAGTTGAAACTTCAAAGAGCACACGATCAGAAAGAAAATAAAAGTTAGAAAGGCCACTGACGCATAAATGTATACATTGAGGAAGGGACGAACTTTTATTATTGTAAGTTATACCAATTCTAATATTATTAATAACTTTTTCTAAAGCGTGACTTTTACTAATTTAATTATTAAATTAAATCTAGATATCACTTTAATTATTTTCAATAAACTGTGTTAAAAAAATGATGAGGTTGGGTTACAGAATAAAAGTATTTACTTCGACAATAAAATATTTTTTTCAAGTTTATCTTGATTTCATGTCTGATATCAAACATCTTTACTTTGAATCTAATGTGATTAGCGAGAATAAGTTCGAAGCAGGGTTTAACGTGTGAGTGGTGTAAACGAATTTTAATATTTTAAAATATTACCTTTCGATTCTTGAGTTGAGAATATTCCAAAAAAATACGTAATATTAAGGTTTAAAGAAACCTGTTCTAGATAAAATTGAAAGATATAAATAAAGTCATATTGTAGGGGAAGCTCAGAATTGGCATAATAAAAGCATCCAAATTGGGAAACATTTGGTAATAAAGACGTAAAGTCACTAGTCACAATACATGAAATGATCATGGACTACTACTACAAGTGTCACTATGTAATTCGATTAAGGTCCAATTAAACTGACAGTGATGGCTCAGTGTTGGTGGTTCTCTATAGTCACTGCTGTTCTTGCTTCTTCCATGTCGTGGTTTTTGTCTCCAATTATCACCAATTGAGTTTTGTTATCATTCTCATCACTTCTGTGTACAGTAACAGCTAGCTGTTGCTGGCGTTGCAGGGTCACCTTTTCAGGGGACGCTGGCATCGAATGCTTCTTCTGTTCTTTAGACTTTCCCCAAACAACTAGGTAAAGCCCTATTACCACCACTACTCCTCCTATAATACTGATACAACAATTCACACCATAAAAATTCATCACATAGGTGAAAAACAAGGTAATTTCTCAAAGAAAATTTATCATGTTGTTTGTGAGTAATACTTATTAAACAATTAAGAGCTTAGTGTAAAAATAAAAAAAATATATATGTACCTTCCAAGGTGGAGTTTCTCCTTGAGGACTATGCAGGCCAGGGCTGTGACTATGATCATACGTAGGGGATTAAATGCAGTCACAAACACTGGCCCTGTGCTTTTAATAACCGTGCCTTGCACATAAAATTGGATTGCTGATGTTACTATTCCCTGCATCATAAATCATCAAGATATGTCAAAAATGAAGAACTGTTTGACAAAGAAAAAAAAAAACCATCTTTGGAATGTGAAAAAACCTATAATTTTTGTATGGCTAAAGATTGAACTTGGGTTGGGCCTTTGAGCCCAAACAATTTGTACTAACCGAGTATGTATAAGCAGCAAGCCTAGAATCCCAGGCCAGAGACCACTCATGAGGGGTATTGTGCTCCATGAAAATGGTAACTGCACCGCTTTGAAGTGCACCCAAAAAGCAAACCCATGTGGCTAGGGACATCTCTGCTGGGTACTTTCTCAATGTTATAGTCTGCAAATAATATTCAAATCATGCATAAGCTTCACTAGCATTATATACACCATAACCAAGGTTATCAACTTGTAATCTGTTCATTAAAACTTTAAGCTACTCTTTCATATTTTATAACTGTTGGGAAAATTAGAAGAAAGACGTCGAGAGACAAAATAAGATGAAAACTGGACTAAACATATAAAGAATGACATTATCATTCATCAAAAATTTTAAAACATTAAGTTTGTGACTTTTTTTTTTTATATATTACTTAATATTCTTAACTTTACTTAATATAAGACATAGACTTATATTTAAATACTTAACATTAAATGCAAGTGAATAAACTTACTTGTAAGATGTAGAAAGCAGCGAAGCCAGCACAACCTATGAGGAGAAAACATGCACCAACGAGCCAATGATTTCCGGAAGGGTCGTTCACATTCTCAGGCTGGCCAACGTGGGTGGCTGAAGAGCCTGCAATTCTAAGAATAGGACCTTTGTACAATGCCATTAGAAAAGCACCTCCAAGAGTAACCACTGTGCCAATCATTTTGGCCAAACATCCAACATCCTTAATGTTCATACGCTCCAATCTGCTCAAATCCAGTTAATTCGCAATATTAGAAATTAAGAATGGTTTTCTTATTCTGTTTTATTATTAGAATATCCATCACCATTTGGTCTAAGTTTTGACTCCTTATTTTCCCATTTCTAAGAGAACATCTTATCGGTTAGTTATGTTGATTTCCCCTTATAATTGTGTTTAACTAATTTTTAACATTTATATTAAAACTTACTGTTTTTTTTCTCTTTCTTAATAAAATGATTTTGTTTTTCTTTTGGAAAATAATACTGGGAAAATTCACGTTTACTAATAGTGTTATGTTGCTTTCAATTGATTAGGTCATAATGAATTTAAAAACAATTAAGATAAAGTAGGGCTTAAAATTGACCATTTACGCCAAGACATTAGTTTTTTTGATAAAATGTTGAAGTACTGTTTTCAGTTTTAGGACATTCGACTAATTTGATATGAAAATATTCTTTTTTTATAACAGTGATACCTAAAATTGGACATACAAAACCTAACAACATGGATGGAATTTACTATATCAAGAAAACACATAACTGCATCAAGCAACATTGAGATACAATACTAAACTGACTATGACTTATAAATTAATGCCATTAACGGCTATTATTTTTTCTGTCTTTTGTCAAGAAAAAACAATTTTAATTATTATGATTTTGGGTTTCTCCTAATTCATTATTCATGGATCAATTTTAATTTTATATATATATATATATATATATATATATATATAATCAAGATATGATATTATTTATTATAGTCTAAGCAAGCATCCTTATCTTGCAAATTCAACTAATTAAAAAGAGAGTTAATATTTTTTCATTTTTTATTCTTGTGAAAGACACTATGGAATAATTAATGGGTTTGGTGAAGAGATTAAGAAGATGACACGCATTAAGGGGATTCTTGAATGCGATGACATCGACTTATCACTACATCTACATGGGAAAATTAAATATACAAGAGCACCAACCCCATGCTCGTGGTAGTGGAATCTATGAAGGATATTCACTGGTACGTGTTTGGTTCATGTTAATGTTATGGTCTTTTGTATGCATCAAGCAACTAATCGTTTAATTAATTAACTAGTTAATTAATTAATTAACACGTGACATGATTAATATCTTACATACCTAAAAATGATTGCTAGTACAAAGGTAATGGAGGGTACGGAATTCATTACTGCAGATGCAAATGATGCTGAGGTGTACTTCATACCCAAGAAGGTGAAACACTGATCAAGTATTATCCTGTAATCAATAACAATTTTAAATTAGTCTTTTATTCATAATTAACTTAATCATTTTTTAAAAATATATAATTTTTTAAAAGGATCATCTTATACCCTAAAATCCATTAATAATTTATTATTATATGAAAAAATATTATTAAAAAATAAAAAAGTAAATAATAAAAGTGTAGAAATCACACAAAAAAGACAAATTTTCTATAAATAAAATAAAATCGAAGAAGTTGAAAGCTATTGTAAAAAAAGAAAATAAAATACAACCTAATACAATCAGTACAATAGAATTATTATTATTTTATTAAACAATATCTAAGGACTAATTTAACATTTACTCTTTCATAAAATTGATTATATTTATATATTGTAGATTATGCTAATTTGCTAATTTCATGCAGTTATTGTTTTGATACAAATTAGCATTTCTAATAAAAATGTGAAAATAATCATTTGGTTATTTGAAAAGAGGTAGGTAAGTGGAATAGATGACGTTACTCGACAAAAGCCACTGCCATAAGCTCTGAAAATATCCGAACTGTCATCTTCGGCCTAACTTTCCTGCAAATTAAATAAAATGGATAAAGACTTTAGTTAATTAGCAACTCTAAGTATTATTGAATGATCAATTTGTTTTCTTTTAAGAAATGAAACAAGCGTTAATTATAATTATTATATTTAATATAGTTGTGACATTACATATTATTGTTTTTAATTTTTATGTTCTAAACAAGTGTAGTAAAAGAAATTTTTAACATCTGATTTTTCAATCATAGGAACTAAGGTAAAGAAGATTCATAATAATGTTTTTTTCACCACAGGGCTCTATTGTTATAGTGAAATTAAATGATGGAAAGAACTTGGTTGAATATTTGTCTCTTCCACAAGCTAGCGTGTATTTAGGAATAATGTAAAACCAAGAAAGTGTTGAAATTAATATCTTCATGAATGACCAATGGAGTTATAGTTTAAGTATGAGTTAAATTTAATATACTTTTAACTTATTTTTTTAATTTTCTTAAAAAAAAAAAAAGTGTTTGTTTTCCTAAGAAAAGCCTCTTCCAAACAATGCATCATTTATAAACATTCAAATTCAACATTTCCAAAGGCATGCATTAAACTCAGTTCGATAAAACTCTTGAGCTCCTATAAAAAACACCTCTAATATCCCCTTATTCTTTTTTAAATGTCATAAAATTCTTTTCAGAAAAAGAATCAAGAAATACAATACTATTTATTTTAATATTTTTTTTTCATTTCTACATCATTGTAAATAAACCAATTATATATTAGTTAAAAAAATAAGGATGTAAATGATAGAAGATTAACAGTTAAATAAAAACATCTTTTTAAATCTCACATTTAAAAAGGGAAAAAAGACACTAATAATCTAACTTTTGTTCTGTATAATATATATACTAAATTAAGAACAGAAAAAAGCTATTGATCAGAACAACGAAAAGATGGCTGGAATATTATGTTCATAAATGAATGTAAATGGCGAAATGGAAAACATATCATATAATTCTATGCATGGAACAAGCAAAACATTGTTTCTGAAAATCATAGTATCAAAATATCTGGTGAGTTTCTCCAACATGTTAAAATAATCTAACTATAGTTTGATGTTAGGTATTTGAAAACGAGAAGAGAGAAACCTTTCAAGAAAAAATGCAAATGGACCAAGAGCAACCGTGGCGATGACATTGCGATAAACAACAAATACGTAATGGCTCATGCCCTTGTTGAGAGCATCCATGGTGATAAGGTACATGCCAGCAGAGCCAAATTGCAAGCTCAATATTATCAGATATGCTTTTGCATTGCAGAACCACTCAAACACCCTCTTACAGCATTCCATTGCACTTCAATCTATAATCTCTCTCTCTCACTAGGTTTCTGTTTTTCCTAGTATTGTGTCTGATGACTATGTTTCTGTGGTATTGAATGCCAGAACCAGGTTACCCTTCTCAGTATTTATAACCAAAGGTGTTGCTTAATTACTTGTTAAATGATTTGTTTATTGCTTAATCGAAAATCCACTATGACAAAAATTGCGTGATGACCACAGAGTTTACTTTCCGAGAAGTTGTGTGGCACAAGAGAGAAGCAACTAATAAATAGTTGGTATTTGCAATGACGAAGGTGTGCATTTTCTTTTATCAAATTTTATCTTAGGGTTCGAACAAAAAAAAAAAAAAAAATATTGGTGTGAAAAGAGATGTTCCCTTTCATGTTTAATTTTGTTCACCTTTTTCTTTGTTCTCCTCATGCAATGACGGAGGCCAAGTTAACGGAAACACTTCATTTTTGGAAGCTTTTATGAACTCTTCCATCTTTGAGATCATTTTTTTGTCGTATTGCATCACAAACTTAGTTGTGGGTTGATTGAGAATACTATATAAAGAATCTAGAGATCATTGCACACATGCATTCTAAACAATTATGACCTTTAAGTTCCTTATACGACATATGAATGGGGTTAGGCTTCTGTATTTGAAAAAAGAAAAACACGAAATTGCAGTTCGTATCATATTAAACTTTTATGCTAATTATAATTTTCAGAGCTATTTTTTCTTGGTGGAGGAAGATCGATCAGTGATCTGACGTAAGCGATATTTCCGTACTCATTGGTTTGTTATTAATCAATCCTTTCGATGTACATAACCAAATTTCTCAGTGACTCATCGTTCCTATAAACCTGATCCACGTTGCAATTTCTACATATTATTTTTTTGTTACTATGAAATTTTGATAATATAATTAACTTTCGATGTACTTTGTATATCCCATGAAGAAGTAGATTATGTATCAAATCTTTAAAATGATATAATTCATTATTATATAAATAAAACATTTAGCTCTATCTCTAATATCATATGACGGTTGCATTTTTTGAAGGTAACGTATTTGCGTTGTTATAAACATGAATATCCAGTTTTTTTTTTTTTTTTTTTAAAAAAAATAATTATCAATTTAATTTGTAATTTTAATTTTTTTTTT
>Ga0099824_1000926_pt1 | contig 38926 bp, 22 predicted proteins | sample SiratrowhiteBW_FD_76837 | JGI IMG/M metagenome (GOLD analysis project Ga0099824, IMG submission 76837) | Root nodule microbial communities of legume samples collected from California, USA - Siratro white BW | ecosystem: Host-associated > Plants > Roots > Nodule | place: USA: California... | reverse complement strand
TATATATATATATATATATATATCACAACTAAAATAAAATTTTTATTTGAAATTCAACAATAATCATTTTTTAAATGTATATCTTAAACAATAATTTTCAAATTTAAATCTTAGATATATAACAGTAGTTAGAATTAAGTCTATATTTTTCATGCTTGAGTCACACTTTACATGTCCGTCAGTGTCTTTTCGTTTAACTCTTGCTTTATTTTGGTAGAGAATATCACGGGCTCCAAGTGGACTCAGACAATTTCAAATTACTCTTTATTATCCTCTCTTTCAAATTCTACATCTTCTCGCACTTATTAAGCTTAATATACCAACAACAACTTAAGCTAAAATTATTATTTACACAAATTTTACAAATAAAAGGAAAATATATAAATCTTATAGAGTCCAAGAAATGTAAAAGAAAGGAACCAAACAATTATTTTTGTTAGCAAGGACATATTCTCTTGTCATGCTTCTTATTATCCTTCTTGGAATGTTGTATTCTTATTTTTATTTTTTCTTTACCCTCACTCATGTATTCATCATCCTTTCTTTCTTAAAGAGAATTCACCCACAAAATAAGATAACTCACATTAAATATAGACTAACTATATAATCATGTGGTTGATCTAATTCATGCATTATTGTTTATTCTTTTTAAGACTTGGAAATGCCTATCATCCCTTGGTTAAAGTTTGGACTTCTTTTGAGGAAAATATTTTCTTTCTCAAGTGAAGTCAAATCCAAGTTTCTTGTTTAAGAATGATTTTCTTTCTTTTCAATTTGCATGTTTAGCATATTGATCAATCTTCTTCTCAAATTTTAGCTTTAAATTTAGATAGTGTGTAATTCTTTAATAAATTGTGATTTTAAAATCTATTATTTCATAACATGAGGTTAGAGGTTGAAAGAATATGAGATCAAATGGTGTTAAAGGATTAAACCAATACACAATCTCAAAGAAAATGGGAAATTGTGGTATTAACCATTTTATTGTATGCAAACTCTATATATCATAAGTGTTTTTCCCATGTCTTTAGGTTCCCAAATATCACACATCTTAATAGTTGAGACAAAAGTTCTATTATAAACTTTTGTTTGACCATTAGCTTCAGGATGATGCATAGTAGAAAAAGAAGTTTTGTGCCAAATTCTTCCCATAAAATCTTTTGAAAATGACTCAAAAACTTTGAATCCTTCTAAGACATTATGATTCTAGGAAGCCAATGCAAACTAACTACTTCTTTAAATAAGAGATTTGCAATATGGCATGCAACATCAATCTTGTGGCCTGTAATGAAATGAGTTAGTTGCGTCTAGTCTTGTATAAATAATTTATGACTTAAATCAAGGTTTTACCAATTATGTCAATTGAGAAAATTATTCTCTGGATTGTTTCATATTCTAGTAAGTTTCTTTGATTGATTTGGTGGTGTTTTCACTTTCTCCTTTTACCTGTTGTTTTGGAAACAAGCCACTATCGGCTAAGAAAAGTTATTTTAACTTGTAAATAAATTTGATTATGAATATAGAAAGATTTTCAAATGCTATTGGCATGGAATTGTTGAGATTTCACTTTGAGGTGTTCGATTTAATTTTGTTGTTAATGTGCTTTTTAGGTTTTGAAACTTGATATTTGGTTTGAATTGTCAAATTGAGTAATATTAGTTGTAATAAGCAAATTGTGTTTAAAATATTTAGATTTAGGTTGGAAAACTATTTTATGAAATTATGTAGAATTGTTGATTTTACATATCTCATTTAAGGGTCGAGTTGTCACGAGAGTGGTGTATAAGTGAGAGCCACCAACTTAGTTATAGAACATCGTTGCTTGAGCGACCAAGTGGACACTCAAGCAATAATACTCTTTGCTCAATTTATGGTTTAGGGTTGTAGTAAGGGAGGTGTCACATCAGTTCTATCCCATTTATAATGCTCAAGCGACACATAGAATTCACTTAAGTGATGCAATATTGGTGAGTTGGTGAAGTTTTAGAAAGCCTTTGTATATTAACAAAGTGTCTTATCACTTGATTTTTAATGTCATTTTGAAATTAAAGTATCCAATGTTATAAAGATACTTTATCACATATTTTTGTAAAGTGTATTTTAAATATACCTTAAGTCTAACTAAAGTTATGTGCATTTTCTCAAAGGACACATATCTATTGTATTCAATCTTTAACGTTTTTTAAACACAAATTAGTTTAGAGGCTTTTAGAATTGAAACAAAATTGAAAACACAACTAAGATTGAAAAAAAAATATAAGAAAATCAAAGGTCAATTAACATATTCAAAATTCATAGAATTCCTCCTATCATAGTTCTCTAAAGATTTAGGTATAAGTTTGAAAATTAACTGGTTCAATTAATTAATTTATTGAACCAAAGATACAAATCAAATCCAATTATCATTCAAATATAGTTCTTATTTCATTATCAATTAATTTTTAATTTAATTGAAAACGCAAATTAATATCACAAATCTGAAATTAGTGAGAAGAAGAACAAACTCAAAACACTGTGCAAAACTCAATTTAGATTGTAAGCTCTTGGTTCCATGATTGATCTTCAAGAATTAATGACCCATGAATGAAGAATGAAGAAGAGAGAAGAAAACAAAAAAGTTAATTTTGAATTTAAGATAAAAGGATAGAAAGACAATTTCTAAAACTAAATAAAGGAATTCAATCTCCCAAACTACAAGTTCTCTAATCAGTTGTACATATGAGCCTAATTATGTGCTCTAATTAGATTCATAAGCTTAGTTAGAAAAGTCTAAATTGAAACTAAGAAATATAAAAGTAAAACAAATTTACCTCAACTTCAAAAAATAATAATAGAAAACTTAAAATCTAGCAAATTATACATTAATTTTGAAGTCCTAAAAATATAAAATCTAAAGAAATTAAAATTAGCCAAAAATAATATTTACAGGCCAGTTCTGACCAACAGAATAAGCGAATGTTAGATTAGTTGAGAATACACAATTAAAATAATTATATACACTGAGTTCAATTCATTACAACTTAAAGGAAATTGTTTCAAAAATGAAAATAAAACATATTAAAAGTGTTTCCAACATACAATAAAACTATAAATGTGTGCAAAAAATATGTTTCATCATCACTAAGAGAAATCCTTGTTACTTAAGAGACGTGATTTTTGCATAAATGACTCACTCATAGTTCAAGCAAGGATAGGGTTGAAACGATTCTCTATCCCTAAAATCATATAGCTTAAGTATTGGTACGATACTCAAATGATATTACATTCAAATGATATTATATTCAAATGATATTACAAATCAATTAAGCAACAATAAAATTATAGCTTGGAGAAAGAAGAGTTGGTAAATTTCCCTCTATCTCAATTGATGATGGCCACTCAAGTGGTAATTACTCCCTCAAGTGACACTATAATATCTATTATTGTATTTTATGTTCAAAATAATTTTAGTATATGTATATAAATGTTGATGATATAATTATTAATCATTGACACTTACATTTGAATAACACTTTATGAATGGATTGAAATTGAGTATGTTATTCTTGAATTTGATGAAAAGAGTCAAATACATAAATATGGTTTGTAGTTTGAAATACATGAATCTATTAGTAAGAGGAGGTGATATGAAAAAAATAAGGCAGAAAGCTACTGATATAAAAAGAAAAATAAAGCAGAAAGCTAATAGACACCAGATGAAGACAATTGACAATTCTGTGCATTTACGTGTTTGTAACCGAGCCTTTATATGGCTTACATAGAAAATAAAATGTGAATATAAAAGACCCACTAACAAACCCACGTAAAACTAAATCACTCACGACACCAATTCATCTACTTGCTTCCTAAAGTCTAGGGTCAAATAACAAACCATATAATTAATTTATTCAAGTAAAAAAGATAAAAACGTGAATAGATATTTTTAACAATCCCTCCCTTAAACTGACAGCTTCCAAGCTTCAGTTTACATTCAGCTATGAGCAGAAACACTCATCAACTTTCTCAAATTTTGGAAGGGAAGCAACCTAAGAGGTTTAGTAAAAATATCTCCCAGATTATCTTCACTAGGACAGTACTTTAGCTGAAATATTTCATCACTACAGAGATCTCTTAGAAAATACCACTTCACATCAATGTGTTTGCTCCTTCCATGAAATACTGGGTTTTTTGACAACTTGATGGTAGAATTGTTGTCACAATAAATTGTAATGGCTCCTGCTTGCTTAAACTGCAACTCTTCTAGAATTCTTCTCAACCGAATAGCTTGACAAGCACAAGTTGTAGCAGCAACAAATTCAGCTTCTGTGCTTGATAAAGTGACAATGGGCTACTTCTTAGAAGACCATGAAACAACCCCTATACCTAGCATAAAAACATAACCTGAGCTGCTCCTTCTGTCATCTTGATCTCCTGCATAGTCACTATTAGTAAAGCCAATTAAATTAGACTTTTCACCCCTCTTGTAAAATAGCCCAAAATCTTTGGTTCCTTGCAAATAACGAAGGATTCTCTTAGCAGCCAGCAGATGCATTTCAGTTGGACTCTCCATATACCTGCTTATGAGACTCACTGAATACATAATATCTGGTCTTGTAGCAGTAAGATACATCAAACTACCAGTAATTTGCTTGAAAAGTGTATTGTCTACCTTCTCCCCTTCTTCATCTTTGTACAGTTTCAACACAAACTCAGATGGAGTGTTTGCAGGATTGCATTTCTGCATCTTGAACCTATCCAACAGCTCTTGTACATACTTCTTTTGGGAAACAAAAATCCCAGCATTAGATTGCACTATTTCAAGGCTAAGAAAGTAATGCATCTTGCCAAGATCAGACATTTCAAACTCATCCATCATAGACTTCCTAAAATCATCAAACATGGCACTATCATTTCCAGTAAATATAAGATCGTCAACATAAACAAACAATGAGCATTTTCCCACCATCTCTAAGTTTAACAAAGAGTGTGTGCTCATATGGACACTTTTGAAAACCTGTTTTCAAAAAATAAGCCTCAATACGACTATACCAAGCTCTTGGAGCTTGTCTTAGTCCACAAAGAGCCTTTTTCAACTTATAAACTTTATTCTCATTGTCGATCTTAATATAACCAGGGGGTTGTTCAACGTATACCTCTTCCTCCAGGTTTCCATGCAAGAATGCCGATTTAACATCTAGCTGGAAAATATACCAAGAATTTTGCACAGCCAATGCAACCACCAATCTAATTGTGTCATACCTTGCAACAGGAGCAAACACTTCTATATAGTCAACTCCATACTCTTGCTTGTAACCCTTATCCACCAATCTCGCCTTGTGCTTATCAACCTCCCCATTTTCTTTGAGCTTTGTTTTGAAGGCCCACTTTACACCAATAGCCTTATGCCCTTCTGGAAGATCAGTCAGTTCCCAAGTGTCATTCCTTTCAATGGCTTCAATTTCTGCATCCATTGCCTTCTTCCACTTTGCTTCTTTGACAGCACTTTCAAAATTTGTTGGGTCACAATCTGCAAACAATGCAAAGTGAGTAATTACATCCTTATCAATTTCGGTTACCACGTAATCTTGCATCCATGCAGGTCTTTTTCAAACACGAGTCACTGCATTGGTGTTTCCTCTTGTTGTTGGTAAAATTTCAGTAACTGTTGGAGTAGTATTTGCTGGAATTTGAGATGTTGGAGTTGTTTCTTCAACTTCGTTATCATAAAGGACTTGACTAGGTTGTTGCTTGTTCCAATCCCAAATGTTTTCTTCATCAAAAACAACATCTCTACTGGTCACAATCTTCTTTGTCAGTGGATTGAACAGCTTGTATGCCTTGGATGCTTTACTAACACCAAGAAAGATGCACTTCTCGCCTCTGTCATCAAGCTTCTTCCTTCTTTCTTCCGAGACTTGTGCATAGGCAATGCACCAAAAAATTCTGAAGTGGTCTACAGCTGGTCTTCTTTCACTCCAAGCCTCCTCCAGTGTCACATCTTGAAGAGCAAGTATGGGACTTCTATTTAAGATGTGAATGCTCCAATTTATTGCCTCCGGCCAAAACACCTTTGGTACTCTGCCTCTAGTTAATAAGCTTTGAACCATGTTGAGAATGGTTTTATTCTTTCTCCCTTATACACCATTTTGTTGCGGTGTATAGGTTGCTGTGAGCTCTCTTCGAATACCTTGAGCTTCACAAAAATTTTCAAACTCTTTAGACCGGTATTCACCACCTCGATCAGTTTGGAGAGTCTTAATGATCTTTCCTTTCTTCTCATTTTCCACACGAGCCTTGAAGCTTTTAAATACATTAAAAGCTTCTGATTTTTCCTGCAAAAAATAAACCCAAGTCTTTCAGGAATAATCATCAATAAAGGTAATAAAATACCTTTTACCTCCATTCGAAATTGGACTTATTGGTCCACAAATGTCAGAGTGGACCAACTCCAAAACTTCCTTGCTCTCCATGACTTGCCCTTGGGAAACTGAGAGCGGTGTTGTTTGCCAACAACACATTCTTCACAAACTTGAGAGGGAGCAGTGATTTGAGGAAGACCAGTCACCATATTCTTCTTTTAAAGGATCTTCAATCCACCAAAACTCAAGTGGCCATACAGAAGATGCCATAACCATGAAGGGTCATTTACTTCCACCTTTAAGCATGATTGATCAATCTCAATCTTCAATGGGAACAACCTTTTAGAACTTAAGTACAATAGCAACAGCTCCACCTACAGGGTCAAAAATCTCATAGGCACCATTCTTCATGGTGATAATATAACCCTTTTCTAGCAATTGACCAACACTAAGCAAATTGCTCTTCAAAGCAGGAACATACAGAACATTAGATATTATTTTCACTAAGCCATTTTTGGATCTAATCCTAATGCCACCCTTTCCCATTACATTCACAGTAGAGTTATCACCAAAAGTGACTGTAGAACGAAAATCTTCATTTAAATGAGAAAAGGAAGACTTACTTCCACTCATATGGTTACTACAACCAGTATCGACGTACCAAACATCTTGCTCAGGTTCCTTTTGAGCTTGAACCACCATCAGCAAAGTCTCTTCTTCTTTATTCTCAACAAAATTGGACTTCTCTTCCTTGTTATTAGGTAGCCTAGTATAGCATTCAGAACGATAATGACCAAATTTATGGCATCTAAAACACTCTACCTTTGATTTGTCAAAATCTCGTCTGCCTTTACCTTGATCATCATTGGCTTTGAAACTCTTACTGCTATTTCTACTACTTCCATCTTTATTTCCATGATCTCCCCTTCCTCTACCTCTACCTCTACCTCTTTCCTTTCCTATATAGTTAGAGAAATGAGTATTAGTAGAGGCCTTCAAAGCTTGTTCCTCAGAAGCTGAACTTCGGTTCATCTTCTGCTCATGGACTAGCAAGGAGCTTTGCAATTCATCAAGAGAGAATGCATCTATATCTTTTGACTCCTCAATGGAGCAAACAATATAGTCAAACTTTGGTGATAAGGAGCACAAAATCTTCTCCACAATGGTGACATCCTCCATCTTTTCTCCATGGAACCGCATCTTATTGCTTATCTCCATGGTTCTAGCACAATAGCTAGTGACAGATTCTCCATCCTTCATCTGTAGAGTCTCGAAATCCCTCCTCAAGGCTTGAAGTTGTGCTCGCTTCACTCTAGCAGAGCCTTGATACTTTTTCTTCATTGAATCCCAAATATCCTTGGAAGTATCTTTGCAAAGAATAGTTTCCAAGATGGAACGATCAATAGCTTGAAAAAGAAAATTTTTCGCCTTCAAATCTTTTAGTTTTCTTGCCTCAAAATCTGCTTTCTGGGCATCCGTCAAAGTTGCACCTTCTATCAGTGCTTCGATGTCGGACTCAACAATTTGCCAGTATTCCTTTGATCGTAAGAAGTTCTCCATCAGCATACTCCAATGGTCATAATGACCATCAAAACGAGGAATGGCTGGTTGCACAGAATTGCTTTCTGAAGTCATAGGTGATAAAAGAGAGAAAACAAACAAAGCTACTACTTTTTCCTAATGAACTCTCCCTTTTGCTAGATCGAACTAGCTCGGATACCACTGATATGAAAAAAATAAGGCAGAAAGCTACTGATATGAAAAGAAAAATAAAGCAGAAAGCTAATAGACACCAGATGAAGACAATTGACAAAAAATGTGAATATTAAAGACCCACTAACAAACCCACATAAAACTAAATCACTCACAACACCAATTCATCTACTTGCTTCCTAAAGTCTAGGGTCAAATAACAAACCATATAACTAATTTATTCAAGTAAAAAAGATAAAAACGTGAATAGATATTTTTAACAATTTTTAACAATGTGGTAGAGGAGGGACTCATACTTGAGGGAGAGATTGTTAGATATTCAAGTGTGAGTCGAAGTCTCACATTGGGTAGGAATGAGAAAGTTGAGCAACATATAAGAAAGAAGACCCGCAAACCTAATGCCTTAAGGTTTTGGGTTGAACGTGGTGTCATTCCCTTGTGTGGGTTTGGCTCAATTCTCATTCTTGTGAGATCTTCCCGGTTTCCTCCTCGTATTCTCCCAACAAGAGGTACCATTATTTCACTGATAATTTAAATCACAGATTAAGACATAAAATAGTGACAAACCGATGAGAGTTCTTATATCATTTTTTTTAATTTTTAGTGCAATGAACTTGCCTAGAAATGTTATTTAATATATATATATATTCACCTAAACTAATTTTTTTTATATCAATAATACTTTAAAAAGGTCTAGATATATTTAATTTAATATAAATTAAGTCGTTTGAAATCATGACTTTTATATTTATATCTATATATATCGATTATAAATTTTTTATAACTTACCATCCTTGTGTTTTGTATATGACTTTCTCATGTGATTATAACTATTGTATGAGTAGATAATGACATATTCATACATGATTCTAAACATGTCTTTTATATATATATAGTTTGAGGTGTTACAATATTAATATAATTAATTTTTAAAAATAATATTAAGTTATAATTACCAATTTTGAGTATAGTGTTATCATTCTCAACAAATTATTTTAAGTATAGTCTTTATCCTCCATTTGAGAAAATATCACCATGTACGATAATTTTTATGGATATTTCTTTTAAGAAATTAAAAACAAACATTCTCGTATTTATAAGAACTAAAATAATCCTTAACCATTTTAATGGACATATGTTAGTGGTCGGCAAAAACCTTAAGATATGTGTATTCATTTTCATTGAAAAGAGTACAAAACATACAAATATTACAAGCAAATGTTTGTACAAACTCAAACTAAAGAGCTGAAAACACGAATGGTAATCCATTTATGGATTACAAACTGTGATTGGTTTAAACTATGAAACACAAACTAAGCATTATGACTAAAATTGATTTGTAACAAAAATTGACAATAGAAGGTATAAAGGGGGAACAAGTACTACTATTCAGTCCCCTTCGCCAGATATTTTTGAAACAGCTGACAATGTTCCGATACTGGCGGATATCAGGCCCACAACAATTATAAAAGAACAATTTGTTATCTGAAATAAAAAAAAAAAAAAAACACGCAATTAATTAGTTTTATGTCATAATATTAAAATAATAATGTTTTGATAAAGATCTGGTTTTGTACCTCCGCATTTGATAATCTGCCACTGTGTAACTTGAGAAAACACGCGCATGGATAAATAAGTGCCTGCCTCGAAACATGACAATATTCTAAATATTTAATATGTTTAAATAAATTGCCCTAAAAAGGTGAATAGGAAGCCAGAGAACTTACAACTAGTATTGACATGAAAGAACCAATTAGTGCCATCAAAGAACCTGCAGTAAATTTTAAAGAGAAAATCAAGCAACAACATTTGTTTAACTATCATTGTTCTCGAGAATATTGAGATATGACTAAAATCTGTTCTTGGCATGTTAAACGTGGATTTTATACTATGAAATCCTTGTATACATTAAATCTATCTCCTAACTGTTGAAATAAGTGTTTGAACTTTAAATCTTGGTCAATGTGTTAAAGCTGTATTAGTGTTAATAGTAATTTAAAAAAAAAAACGAAGTGTAAGTTTAATCAAATCTAATATTGAATAAAAATCCAATCTAATATTGAATAAAAATAAAAAAAAATCAAGAAATATAAAAAAAAATTTACAAAATCAGATTTTAGATTGAAGGTACTTGTCAATTTTTTATATCTCATTGTGTTTGATTTCTATGATGTTCTCTTCCTCAATTTTCACATTAGGCGAAGTGTATATGTGAAAATGTTTTATATATCCATCAAAACTGACATTACATGGTTTCAGTTTTGCATGCACCTTTCTCTTTTTAAAACCATAAAAAAAAATAACAACATGCAGAAGATACTTTGATTGGAAACTTTTCCATCTGTACATATGAGAAGAAAAATTAAGAGAATTATAATAAACTAATGCAATAAGATTACTAAAAAATATTCTTCATTTTCAGTTCTAATATTTTCTTTTTCTACAAGTATTTGTAAAAAAGAAAATTATCAAACAATTGTGAATAGTAATAATAATGGTAAATGTGTGAATACTTACCAAAATATGGAATATAGAGAGCCACAAGTAAGCTTAAAATCACTAAACTTGTTCTGATAAGAACAGAGATAGCATGACATCTTAGCCTAGGAGTGGTGGCCAGTTCCTCTATGCTCAATGCAATAGGCAATAACGTTAAGGCATATTTTGTCAATGGAGTCACGACCTATAAATACATAAATTCATTAAATATATTTAAGCAATCATAAACAAAAGGGAATCAAGAGTTTCTTATGTTGAACATAAGTTTCTAGCCATCTATTATTTTCAAATTTGTAATAACATAGAAAAAGGAGACTAGTTTCTTCTCTTACCGTTGTCCAAGTTGCAATCTCAGATGCATATAATTCTTTAGGCATGTTTAAGGTAAACTGAGATGAAACTGAGTCACCAAAAGTTAAATAGCCCATTATTCCCACACTCATATACATGAAACCGCAAAAGGCAAAGCTGCATAATGGAAGTTATAGTCAATAATTTTGTTGACCAAAATACATATTTTCCGATAAGTCTGTTTAGAACAATTTTTTCATAAACATTTCTACAAAAAGGAAGTTTAAATTTTAAGTAATCATAAATGAAGTTCATTTCAGTTTTTTTGAAGTGTTTAATAAGAAAATTAGATGTTATAGGCTTGTTCCTTGATTTTGGTTAAATGAATGAGTGGTGTAAGTGAATTGAGTACCATTACATCTTACAAAACTCAATAATAGATTTCATACTTACCAGGTATATAACACTGATGGGAATTTGGATGGTTCCTTCATAGAAGAGTAGATGTTAGGGAAAACTGCATGGCCAGCAAAGCAAAAACTATAGAGACCAACTGAGACAGGTAAGTTTGCCAAGTCTAAAATTTTTTCTCCAGGCTTATATCCAACAACTTGGTCCATCGTCCCAACCCAAAACAAGCAAAGTGCAACAAGTATTGTAGCAAATATTCCTCCAACTGAGCAAAGCCAACTTCTATTAGCAAGTAAATTTGAAAGAGAGATTTTTAAAATGTAAAACAATGGTGATCAAATACCTGAAATATAAGAAAGTAAGCTTAGATTTCGCAACCAAACTGTTGGTAGAACAAGAATTGCTGCTGTGATGGCAAAAATTTGTTCAGTATGCAAATCAATCCCACCAAATCTCATATGGGTCTTAGGATATAGTGATGAGAGGTTATCACTGACTAGTATTATATACTCAACACAAGAAGCCTACACATAAGAGCTATTCACATGTAAGTATGTACTTGAATAAATAAAGCAAAAAGAATGTGTTTTAAAACAATTGCAAATGCATATCAAACTCTTGCACTTACAAAAAGTTCCACGTATAAAAAGATCTGCATTAACCAAAACAAATATGTTAGTTTTCCTTTCTATATTCACACAATAATGTTGCATATGTGCATAGTGAAGTTGTTTTGGCTTCACTGAAGTGAGTAAAGTAAGTAATCATGATCATTGATAAGAAAATCAACTATCAATATTAGTGCACATGTATGGCAAATCATATCAATAGTTTATTTTCTTATCAGTGACTAATTATTTACTTGAACCTTACCCACTTTAGAGGAGCCTTTAAAAGTTATTTTGTGATACTTGCATGCAATCCATATTATTTGATACTCACTGCAATCCCCAAGCGACCAACAATTCCAAAAGCAGCTTGGCCAATATCTGGGTAGGTTTTGAGTCCAACATTGCTTTCTAAACATCTTATTAATAACATCCCAGTATAACAACACATGACAGAAAACATTAAAAGTATTACAAGGCTCAGACACCCTCCTTCTTTCATTGCATATGGAATGGTAAGAATTCCTATTCCACATAATATATTGGTTCCTTCACAGAAAACAGATTTTGTAAGTCAACACAATGAGGATAATTGTGCATAAAACTTAACCTCAAACTTTCCTAATGAATTGAGTTTTTAAGTAACTAAATAATTTTGCATGTAAATACTTGTTTTCACTTCACAAAAGTGAAAACATCACCTTGGTTAATTTTCATTATGATAATATGATGTATGTAGAGGACATGGATAATGCAACTTCAGTTAGTGATTATATTAGAACTGTGGAATGAAGATGATAGTCACCGTTAATTACTGATTTTGTAAATGAACATTGTTGTTGTGGCGGTGGCAGTTCCTCCACAGAAAATCTTGCACTGCTAAGTGGTTGTAGGCTAGGTGCTGAAGCTGGATGATGCTCTTGTTTGGATGCACATGTCTCAGAAACAAGGGGTAGAGTTAGAGTAGAATCCTCTTGGTGAGATTTCTTGAATGATGACATGGGAGAATTACCTCTCCCTACTGAACCAATTCTCTTTAACAAACTAAGTCCAGGAGGTGTTGCACTAGTTAACATGTCCATAGATTGTCTGCTCATAATGAACAAAGGAATTTAGTTCTTTAATGTCTATACACAATCTATTTCTTTCAATTTCAATCATATTAATTAATTGTTACTTGTTCCTTTTGTATAAGTTTTTTACAAACCTTTTTCATCTTATAAAAATGATTTTGCTTTCACTAAGACAATGAACAAATACTCTTAATCATTCATTTCATCCCATCTTATTCCCTTAAATTGCAACCTTTTAAATTTCTCTTATTGTACTATTGTTCAAAGTTCATGTCATAGGCGAAACAATTGATTTCTACATGAGTACGTGTGTAGCATCATGCATGAAAGTATATATTCAAATGCATATTCAGATTCAAATTCATTGGTCATAAATTCTCTAATGTTAGTGATCACATCATTATATAACTTACACATGTTAATGGGGGTAATAATTTGTTTATAAAATTGATGAGGTGACAAGTGCAAAAAAACTCAAAAACGTAGGGCAAAATATCTTAGAAGAACAACTGAAACAGGTAGAATTGAATTTACAACAAAGTGGTACAAAGATTATTGCCCACTAAAAATAATAATAAAAAACACATCTAGTTAACAATCAATGAAGAATTACCTATAGCTTTGAGGCCAAGAGATCAGGGAAACCTCATTGGACAAACTTGGTGAAGGAGGTGAATTATCTGAATCAGTATCATCATCCAAATTTTCAAACACCCTTTGTGCCTGATTTTCTTCATCATCTGTTTGGAAGTCATCCTCACGATCAGGACGTAGATCCTCGTCTAGCTTCATCTTACCTCTTTGCATCACGCACAACCTATTATTTTCCTATAACGTGTATCAAAATGTACAAGAGAAAAATAGTCAAAACTTTTTTATTATAATTTTCTCAGAATTGAAATGGAAGGATGATCAACACAAATGTTGAGGTTGCTTTGAACTATGTTAGCGTGACAGTTTTAGTTACATGGAGGTGATAGTTTGTGATAATGATTTGCTTCCACTTTTTATGATCTCTTTTGTTTCATCAACTGTCGAAGAGATTTGTTAAGAATAGAAAATACACAAGGGACGGTTAAGGATTAAAATTTAACTTTTTTTTCTTTTAAAGATTTTGTGGAGAGAAAATTTCAATTGAGAAGAGAATGATAAAATATAAAACTCAGAGAATTTGGATTTATTAATTAACCAACAGGCTGAAAAAAATAATTAACTACCTAAAACAATACTTCCTTTCTTTGGAAGAAAAATTCAAATCCTAAACTTTAAAGAATTTTACTAAATATGAAAATATCCTTATTAACATAAGATTTCTTATTTTGTTTATAGTTATTAGCTACAACATTATAATTATGTTATTATTCATACGTCGCATTCAATCATGATATTGAATTCATAAAGATAAAACTTATACGAAAATATTTTTGTCTATACAAGATCTCTCCTTATTTTTATTTTTAAAATAATCGACGTGAATTCCATTACATATACGGAAATATGGCTGCTGGAAGGAGATCTTTCCTTCTTCTTATTACCAAACATAATTACTCTGTTATTGGTATATCTTTTAATATTTGATTTTGAATTGTCATCTATTGAATTTATTAAAAATATGATTTAATTATATATATGAAAATACCTTTCTAGAGAAAAGAATTTTCCTTATTTTTATTCGAATACAAGATTATTTTACCATTACCTTACTTGATATTGAATTTATAAAAAGTCCTCAAATCCATTATGTATGAAAATACACTTTTTAAGAAAAAGGACATATTTTTTTATTAAAATAATTATTGACGCGACTTTCATTATATATGGCAATGTCTATGTAAAGAGAATATATTTCCTTATTTTGAGAATGAATAAGAGATGTTTAAAAGACTATAGGATTTAATGTCTCTAATCGTTTGAAGATGAAGAGTTGGTGGAGCTTGAGACAACTTTGTTAATTGTGTAAATTGTAACCTTTGTGTTTAAAGTTGTTTTAAGTGAGGTTATGATGCTGGAGCTTGATGTTTTATGCTTTAAACTTGTTTTCAAAGAGATTTGTATGGATTATTTTGTTTCAATAAAAGTTAAGGAATTTTAGTTAATTATAAATTTTGTTTTTAACTAGTTGAAATGTTTCTAGGTTTGTTTGATTTATAAGTTGAAACATTTTAACCTATTGAAATAAGTTTTTAATGGGCTAAAATATTGAAAATATTAAAAAATAAATAAAAATATAATTAAATAAGATAATACAAAAATTTTTAAAATACTAAAAATACAGTAAAATAGATTGAAAATATAGAAATATCTTTTATGTAAAAAATATAATTCATTTTGTTATTTCGATTCTTTTTCTTCTAAAAAATCAGTTTCTTTCATATTAGTTATGTTTAAAAGTAATATATAGAGAGAGAGTCTGAAAAGAAAAAAAAAAAAACAAAGTCTCTGTATTTTATTTTTGTTTTTAAATAAATGATTAAAGAAATGTCCTTATTTAGTTTTCTTATTTATCTTTTCTCTCTTACCATCCCTCACATAACAGGTATAGGATTTCTTCTTTCCTTCTTATTAGGGAAAGAAAACTGGGGTCCATGAATAAGGAAAGGAAGGTGACAAAGGCTTTTGCTAATCCAACGGTCAAAGATAGCAGAGTATGGGAATCCATAGTGCCTGACACCGTGGGCAATTGCTTCTTGCACCCATCAATTTTTTAAAATTCTAATTGTGCCTTTGATAATTTGACGTGACATTTTTTTATTTTTCATTGTATTTAATTTTATATTTTAATATTTATTAAACAAGAATGGTATGGGTTATAAAATAAATTGGAAATCCTCGTAATTTAATTCTCATTATTATATGGACAGAATTCTAAGAAATTTGGGAGCCACAATATCTCCTTAGTCCTATAATCTACTAGTTGAAGATAAGTTTCACCTGGTGCAAAAGAGAATAATGTTCTTGCTATCCTACCTCTAAAGGAAGAGCATAATATGCTTCATGAAATAAATATAGTTAATAAAGATCCCTTTAATTTTTATTTTAATTTAAATAATTTATATTAGATAAACTTAAGTTTAATAAAGTAATTAATTCGGTTTTAATTTTTCAACTTATTTTCATAATATATATATATATATATATATTTTTTAAATAAAATCTACTATTCATATTCATGTTAAGATTCTTAAACCCTTGATGACCATAGTCATAAATTTGAGCAAACCACAATATTGGAATTGTGGGAATAAAGAAAATTGAAAAGAGACTTTAAAGATAGAAAGGCAAACATCAATTAATTTGTAGGAAGAACCCTTATGCTAAAATCAGTTCTTTAATAGTGAAAATACTTTAATATTATGATTTGATTTTCATCCGTTATCAAACAAGAAAATATTATAAAAAATAAATTATAATCATTCATTAAAGTTCATCAAATATAAGTCTAACAGGCTTCTATTAATTTTTCCCCTTCAATCAGATTCAATGATTAAAATAGAATTTGGAAGAAAGGATGAACACCAACATATGATATTTACTGAACAACCGTATCGGCAATATGGTTCAATTACATATAACATATACACTTAAAGAAATCATTAGGAACACTGGGGTATCATGAAATGGAGAGAAAAACACAAATCATAAATGCAACACAAAATGGAAGGTTTGTGAACAAGTGAAATTTGTGATTTTCTCTCCTATCATGACATATTATAAAGTTGCTGGTCCACAGGAAGAAAAGCGATGAAGGAGGGGATAATTATGCTTAAACAGTTACATATTAAGAAAACAAAGAAAGGGAAAAAGAAGTGATTTTGTAAGTCTATTTGTCTATTTGATTAAGTTTGCCCAATCCATTACAACGAGCACAAACGATTTGAGTTTGATCCTTTCGTGCTGCATTTGCTCTCAATGTCACATTCGCCTTTCGGACAAACCCTGCTCCATCACATTCAGGACATCTGCCAAATGCATATTCATATATCATTAGTAATTTTAAGAAAATCAAATAAGCTTATATGCCTTAAAGATAGAGATACAAAAGAAAAAGTTAGTAACAAAATTACGGACCAACCAAATTGAGAAGAAGAAAAATAGAATACATTTATTCACACCACTTTATCCCTATCAGATACAATAGTTTTTTGGAAAACCATGTAATTTCACCACATTTTCATGAAAACTACAGCTACTTGTTTGCTGAATAATCAGATTTCATAGGAAAGAAATTAGCATCTTTACAAAGTCTGTCAATGACAACTAGAATCACTATACAACCATTGGATGGAGGAAGTCCGGTGATGAAATCCATTGCCAAAAATCCTCTCATATTTGTGCAGGAATAAGCAATGGTTGTATCAGTCCAACAAATAATGTGGTAGATGATTTAGTTGTTGGCAGATTCAACAATCTTGCACCAAGCTCCTAATGTCTTTGTACATGCCTTGCCAATAGAATTGTGAAGCTATTCAAGCCAAGGTTCTCGCATAACAGGCATAAAACTATGGAATTCTGGTAGAGTTTGTTGAACCGATACATGATAAGAGGGGATGACCAATCTCGTTTTCCAATACAACAAATTATCATGAGTTTTCATAATTAGGATGTGGGGGTTGATTCTGGCTGCATAAGAATAACTCTATGATAGACTTCAAGTTTTCATCCGTGAGAAGAGCATCTTTGAGAGTGGACGTACTTTCCAATTGGGGCTGAGAACAAGCTATGAAAAAATATCTAAACAAGGAATCAACTACAACATTTTTCCTGCCATGTTTATATTCAATGGTGAAGTCATATCCAAGGAGTTTGTGTATCCATGACTATTGTTTAGGAATTTGAATAGCTGATCAATTAAGTTTCTCAAACTTGTCTAGCCATTTTTTATGACAATTTATGTCTAAGCAAATAGTATCTGAATTTTGCAATGGATTCAATGATGGCATAGAATTATCTAACATAAGCTCATAGCAGTTGTAATCTGGGAGTAAGATTTCTTTAGAAAAACCAATTGGGTGGTGATTTTGAATTAAAATTGCCCCTACTCCAGTGTTTGATGCATCAGTCTCTAGCACAAACGTATTTCTTTATAAATTTTTGTGATGTCCTTTTAGACCAAGGATTTTAGTTTCTTGACATTCTGAGGAATCGACCAATTTAACATAGCTTGAACTTTTTCTTGGCCCATTGCTACCCATCACCAGAAACCATATGGCCCAAATATTCAATTTGTTGAACACCAAATGAGTATTTCGATAATTTAACAAACAACTTATTCATCTTAAAAGCTCCAACACTGTTTCCAAATGCCAACAGCATTTGGATAATTTAGGATGTCATAAAAGAAGACAAAGATGAACTTCAATAAGAAACCTTGAAACCCTTAGATCCATAACACTTTGAAATGTGGCAGAGGCATTAGTAAGCTCAAATGGCATGACAAGCCATTCATAATGACCTTGGTAAGTCAAAAAGCTATCTAGTGCCTATCCTCATGATTAACCAAGATTTAATGATAGCCTGACATTAAATCCCACTTAGACAAATATTTTGCACCAAATAGTTCATTAATAAGTTCATATACCCCTAGAATAGGAAAACTATCTTTGATGTTGGCGGCTTGTGTTGTTCACTCTGCAAGGTGACAAATTGGTTTTCCGAATAGAACTTTGGAGTTAGTTTTTTACTGTAATAAGAGATATTTGGTCTCTAACCAACCATTCTTCAATTAGGAATATGTTCAATAGGAAGTTCGCGGCAATGAGCTAGTATAGGTTGGAAAAAGTTGTAAAATTTGCACCGTTATTCCACTAATAGATCCTTGAAATTTCATGGCTCCCACACTGGAGGACCCTTTTATAAGACCAATAATGTTCTTTATCAATACAAGTATCAATAGTTGCAACATTATCTGGCTTTGGACATGTACCTTTCCTCATACAATTTAGCTACAGATACTGAATGAATTATACATATTATAAATATTTATAAGTATTATAAAGATCAAAAAATGTTTAAACAACTAAACTAACATGCTTATAAGGAAAACAATCCATGTAAACCTGCAGAGAAAAAATGTGATAATTATTGTAAAAATGATAGGTTAAAAATGCAAAAAGTAAACTTACGTGTCTTTGCGAGAGAAGAAGATGGGGAATGCGGTTCCAACGAGTGCCACTGCAACCGCACCAGCAATAAGGTAGACTGTGCTATCAGCAGAAACGTCTCCAACAGCCGAAACAACCACCCTGGAAGATCTACTCTTGTTCCTCTGAATGGCGGCGCAGGGTAGCCCAGGTGAGGCCGCAAACGACACCCTGGTGTTGGAAACAGCGACAGAAGCGGGGAGTTTCGGCGCAACGCCGGGAAGCACGGCGTGAAGTGGAGTGATGGAAGCCATGTTGGTGGCAGAAAGAAGATCGGAGAAAGGAGTGTTTGGGTTGTGGATTTTATGCACATGGCGTGGTTTCGTTGATGTTCAAAATGTTTGGATAAGGCCACGTCAGATGTTGGGATTTCCGACCAACGTGGATAAGACATGGGACCCTCTTAAGACAAACTCATCTAAAATAATAACTGTAAATTGATAAAAGAAAAGAAAAATAAATATAATTATTAATAAAGATATATTCTATTTACAATGTTTTAAGATTTAGAAATTGTGACAACTCTGGTTGTGGATAGGACAGGGTGTAGAAACTATGTCTTTAGTGAGAGGAAGACGTTAACCACGTGAAAATGATGAGGATAAGAGTATCACATTTTATTTTTTTAATACTTTTTAGAACTAATTAAATTATTGAAAATAATCTTTATATAGTTTTTAAACTCTTCAATGATCAATTTACTTTCTAGATTCGTATATTTTATTTACATTTGTGACTAATGTAAAGAGAATTTCAATATTTTAAGACTATGTAACATATATTTCAATATTTTAGAAATTAATTGGTCGAAATATGATTTAGTCTCTATAAAATAATATTTATTATATATTATAATTATTAATTCTAAAAATGTAAGAGATATTTTATTATTTTTTGTCTTTAGAGATAGATTTCATGATTTATTAAAAATAATATTTTATAAAAATTCAATATTGCTTATGCCGAAATTAATATATAGAAAATAAAGTATAGAGTTTAAGTAAAATATAATCATTTTAAGAAAAATAAATTATTAAAAAATACATTATTGAATGAAAAAGGTAAAAATAATATATACATATATAGGTTTTTTATTTGTTTGGATTTCACATTTTATTTTCCCCTCGTAATTATTGGTTTTAATTGAAATTTGAGTTGTTTTCTTTCTTAGAATAGCAAACAAGCTTTATTTATGTTTATATTGATACTGTTTTAGTTGCTTCTGGAATATTTCACATTTTGCCACAGTTTGCAAAAATCAATATAATTTCGCCTTCATATTGATTGCAAATTTCCTTTTACTCTATTACTTAATTAGAAAGATTTATAGATATAGTTTTTAACATAATCATTATAAAAAAGCAAACTTGTTATATATAATAATTTATAATTACTAAAAGTATGCAAATATTTTATTTTGTCAGTGAATTTTATTTAAATTAGTCGTTTAATTGTGTGGATTTGAATGACAGGTAAATTTTCTATTTTCGTCTTCCATAGCTTATTTGGTGTTTATATTGAAAAAAAATAATCCTTACTTTAAATAATTTTTAATAAAAATTCCAAGTTTTTGAGATACAGAATGTTTCAATCCATACAAATTTATTTTTATTAGCTTTTCCACTTTCCATTTTCTTTAATTTTCGTCATTGAATGAAACTTTTACAAATTTGAAATTACGCAATTAAATTCGGTTAACCATTTCAAGATGTGTATGATTGAAGCACACTGGAAATTAATCTGAACCTTACTCCTCAATATTGAAAATATATGCAGCAACTTCTTATTTTAAAAATATAAGTATCAACTCTATTTTCTTAAGGTTTTCCTTATCACGCCTTTAGATTGCGACATCGTCGTGCCGAAAGCAATATTGAAATAAATATTATCGTTTTTTTTTTCAAAATGCCAAGGTTAGAAAAATAAAACTGAAAATATTGAGAATTATGGATGAATATAGACTAGTACAAATAAAAAATTGATCTGAAAAAACAAATTATAGTAAAAAGTATAGATGAATAGGAAATAAATAAAACAATCTAAGGAAACACAAATGTGTAAAAAAAAGAAAAAAAAAATTGAGAATGATAACAATTCTGTTTAAAAATCCTTTGAAAGTTTTTCAAATGAAGTATCATTGAATTCTCTTCACTTTTACGTTTATAGTATTTATAGTTCTTAATAATATATATATATATATATATATATATATATATATATATATATATAATATAGAGAGAGAGTTTTTTTCTAGAAGAACTTCATCACATTTATATTTACAAAAGTTTATATTTATTATTCTAAAATATAAACTTTCTTCTTCATTAGAAAATAAAAAAATAAAAAGAAGAAAAAGTATACAAAATATAATAAAAAAAATTTCTAACTCCTTAACTCAGTTTTGTTGCCAATGCCCTCCAATAAAAACATAAACAACAGGGTAAGGTAGGATTTTAAGATAAAATAAAAAAAAATTATAGATGTAAAATATTCACACATTTCAAATACAGCTCATTTATATATTTTAATAGATATTATTTTAATTCAAATAATAACATTTTATCAGAATCAAATGTCTAAATCTCAACCTGAATAATTATCTTTCATATCATAACTCAAAGACATCAACATCAGAAACATTTGACTTTATTTTTAAAAGAGATGTATAGAATTTGATTAAAAAATTTGTTCCTATCATGTTACCTCACTATGTTGTCTCTCCAACACAGTTGCATCAATAGGAATTAAGTCATCTCATATGCTAAGGTAAATCTGTATAATCTATCAATTGTTTTTTTTTTCAAACCGTAGATTAAGTGATTAGAACATCTCTTAACTCTAACTACCTCATAATCTTCCTATATGTGAAACCAATATATTGGTAGAGTCAGAATATCTCCTTAATATGAATCTCAAATTTAATACATTCTTATACATCTCAACACAATACTCCCTTCTCTGGAAATAAATAAATATGTTTACATTAACTTCGTATCATACAAAAAGGTATAGATGTATTGCAAATTTAATTCAAATGTTAATAATATAAAAACTTTGTCATCTCTTTATTCTATAAAACAAAACAACCACACATTTCATAATCTAATACAATTATGGTATAAAACTCATTCATACAAATACATCTAACTCAATTTAAAGATTAATAAATTAAAATTTATCAGAACATCACATTATAATAACGTTCAAACCATTGTATTATAATAATATTTAAATACAATATATTAGTCAAATATAATAATATAGTGAAAGATAAAACAATTTGACTATATAGAGATAATTAAAAGATATTTCTTCAAAATTCAAACAACACTCTCTGGCCTAATGAACACTTGGCTATCCAATGAATTAAGCACATGTTCTCATTGGCCTAGCCATCGTTTTGTTTGCCCAACCAAAATTTTACTCACCCAACTAAAGGCATCAACATAACCAAGCACTTTTAGTCACCCAATGAACAAAACATTTGCCCAACAACTACTCCATTGTAAGGTTTTTATAAAACATTTCATCCAATAAAATTTGGCTCACCAAGTGACCAAAACACTGGGAGTTTTTATTTAAAACGCTCATTCAAGGAATTTGGCTCGCCCGACAACCAAAGCACTCAGGTTTTTAGTGTCACAAGTTTAGCCAATCGAAAGTTTAGTTCATTCAGACGACCAAATCACTAGGAGGTTTTATTTAAGAACTCGTCTAGAAATCAAAGCTATCAAATTTTTAATTAAATAAATTTTTTCAAACAAGCATTTAACTCATCCAGTCTACATAAAAATTAGGTTTTTTTTTTAACAAAGTATTACACAAATTCAAATTAATTATTCAAAATGTATTTTTCAATTCTTTTTATACCTATCATTGAAGAAATGACTTCTAATTGATCACAACTTGAACGAGTTGTTTCTCTTTAATATTCTATCACAAAAACAAAAACTAATAAATGCACTCAACATTTCAAAACATTCACACAAGACAAAATTTTATTTCAAACAAAATTCAATCAACACATATGTAACCACATCACCTTCACATCCAGATCTCCAAGTTAACATTGAAAGCTAAACTAACTCCCCTTAAGAAAATTTTTCGTTCTAGTGCAATTTCTCTTAAGAATTTTCAGAATATATTTCTTTTACGTAGATGGGTAAATCGTGTCAAGTGAACACGACTTTACTATGAAGAAGTTGTGCCACCTAAGCGCGAATTTGGTTTGTCGAAATTAAAATCATGTATAACAAGTATGACTTTTGTGCAAATTTGGAATCATTGAAATTATACTAGGGTGCCACGACTTCTATTTGAATAGAATTTTTGGTTATTTTTAAGTTACGAGAGGATAGTTTGACTTTATATTATATCATCTTAACCATTTTTAAAAAAAAATAGTTAAAAATTTATTTTTTCTCTAATTTTTTAATAATAATTTCTTTTAGTGTATATTTGATAATGAAATCCTTACATTACATAGAATTATCATAGATTTTGAATTGTCAAAGTTTAGTAAAAGAAAAAATGGTTATAACTTTTGATAGAAAGTGAAAATTAATATGCGTTAAAAATAAATGAAATGTCGGTTAAAATTAGGTAAATAATATATTGACCAATATCGAAAGAGGATCAGGGTTTCAAAATTTCCGAAATACATTGTTTATTATTAGTTTTTTTTTTACTATTTTTAGACATTTTGTTTTATATTTTACACTTTTAGTTCACATACCTACACTTAAAAAAAATCTAAATTTTTTTTTATTGATTTCTTATATCAATTATCGATTCATCAAAACATTACATCTTATATATTTTATACTTTTATTATATATTTTATACTTTTATGTATAAATTTTTTTATTATGCTCTTGTAACTTAATTACATAAAAATAACCAGAATACCACTTTAACTAAAGTGGTCTATGCCTGACGCAAGTTCAAATTTCCACATGCAGGACTTCAACTTCTACAAATCAAAATTATACTACATGCCTTCTTCATAGTAAAATTATATCCACATACACGACTTATCACATGAAACGACTTACCAAATATTTGTTGAAGGGAATATTAACCTTTCCCTTCCAATTTAATTTCCTAAACAACAGACAAAAAATATACTTATTCTATTCTTCACGACGATTCGTATAGTGGGCTTTGATATTCAAAAAAATGAACATATTTTTAAAGAAAAATCAGATAAAAAAAAAAGGAAACGAATTTTGGCAATATAATGTTTCTTTTGAAATAAAACTTAAATAACTACTAATTTTTATTTATAAGTTTCCACTTTAATAGTAAAATATTCATACTCCATTACAATTCATTCTACAGACTTAAAGCTTGTCTAGCAACATTATCTAAGGGCCAACTCTAATAACACCACAATGAGCACCACCAAATTTTACATGATCAACTATTTTATTTTGCGATTGACAACCAGGAAATATCAAAAATCCATAAAGTCATGGTTCTCAACACACAAATATCCAATCATACGCACCATGCAACAAACACAACACAAGTGCTCACTGGAAAAAAAAAAAAAAAAAAAGTCCACACAAGCAAGTGCTCACAAATATCTACCTAACGTCACCAATGCAACTAACATTTTACTCATACGGTTATGGTTGTCAACCTTCCCTCCATCTGGAAGTGCCCAAGTATTGAAAGATAGAATAGAACAGATCACATAAAGGCCTAGACTTAGGTCAACCTTATTTTTCCAATGATTGTTCACTATAGAATCTTCCCCACCACTTTCAATGGACCAAGCCTACAGTGATATTATAGAACTTGATTGACTCATCAAAACTATTTCTACAAACTTTAAAGCCCTGTCCATTGTTAGTCACCCACCGTTGACTACCTTTATATCCTTGGAGAATGTAAAAAAGGAGAAAGTGAGTCTTTCCAAATGACGACATCAATCATTCATAACATCAATGATGATTATTTACAAAGTAGCCGCACCATAAAAATGTAAATCAGAAATAAAACCCCCAAATTTTCGCATGTCATCAAGCAATAGAGGGAATCAACAAACTCCAGTCATTTTAACAAAAACAAATTGCATTATGAAGTCTTAAACAAGGCACAAGTTTTCCTTGAATCATGCATTAACTAAAGAAAATTGGGGCAATCATATGCTTAAGTTGAAAGAACTTCCTCATAACAGAAAGCAACAGGCAAAATGAAACTTCCTCATGCATCACATGAGATGAGATACCAATTTAGGCATGCTGGCATTAAAAATATATTCCACAAGCCATACCCCCTAGAATCAAGAAAAAATGCTCCAAAGTTCACTTGTCATCAATCAGTAGAGTGAATCTACTTATTCCAATCATTTTAACAAAAATAGGACTGCATTATAAAGTCAGAAAAACAGAATGTTTTCTTCGAATCACGCATAAACTCAAAAACTTGAGGGAATCATATGCTTCAAGATGAAAAGAAACTATAAAATAACAACAGAAAGCCACAGGCAGAATGAAACTTTCCCATGCATCACGTAAGATACCAATAGAGGCATGCTGGCATTTAGTAACAAAAAAAAAAAAGGCAAATAGAAAACCCAAAAAAGGGGCCATACAAGTTTATGGCAAGTTTCAGATATCATCAGAGAATTCCACATAAATTTTTTGTTACTATCTTAAAATTCCTTCGCTCTTCAAATAAAGGGACATATCACAACACCTTCAAATTATCAAATAGCGACCGGCTACAAGAGAAATAGATATGAAAAGTACCCTTGGAAATTATTCAAGATAAAACTTGCAAATGAAAGTGATCAAGCAAAAAACGAGCAACCTAAACCAGAGACTGCAACATGTTCCCTTAAATGCAGATTTGAACATTAAAGGCATTGGTGAGAATGAATAACCAGATGGACAATTTATTCAGAAGTGTCCTAATCCTTCTAAATAAGTATCAGACCAATACAAAAGGAGATGGAGTGCGTACTTCAAGTGGTGATCTGTGTTCCTCAGCACATCCTTTTACTGCTATTTGGTATCATTTATAATTAAGGTGTGAAACGTTTATCTACCCAAACCAATCACATGGAAAATGAAGTTTGAAAGCGACAATGCCACTAAAGTAGACCCACAAATATTAAGCACCACCTAACATGAACCTAAGAAACCAAAGTTGCGGTAGACAAAGAAACAGACCATGTTACATCAACAATAGAAGTCATAATTTCCCATAACCCAACAGAACCACATTTCAAAACAAATAAAATACCATAACTAGCAAGCATTGATTACTCAACTACAAAACCAATGAAATTATTCAAAACCAAAAGACAAAGAGATACAACAACAGTTACACAAGATCCTCTTCCCCCTCCGATTTCCACCCCAACATGACATCTCATCTTCCTTTCTTCCTTCCTAACTAAACCTCATCACAACTACAAACAAACAGCAAAGCCCTGAACTCTATTTCCCCAGAGTCAAGAATTCAACACATTCATACAATCAGCTAACTGCAACCGTTAGATAAAGATCTACAAATCATATTCAATCTCATAAATCAAATTTAAAATACATATGTAAAATTTAAACCATCCGATCTTTATCCAAAACCCTGTGCTAATTCAAAAACCACCCTTCAGCAATTGCATAAACCGTTTACCAGTTACAGTTATTTACAGTATCAGAATCAATAAACAGACTAGAAACATTACAAACAATCAAAATTCCCCTAAATTCAAACGAATACTTAAAGAAATTTAAAAAAACATTAGGAAAACCGAACCCCATTGCTATCATGGTTTCAGTTTCATTTTAGGAAATTGCAAACAAATGTGGCGAATAGGGCAACAATTGTGTCACGATGACCCAAAAAATCTTGAAATTGGGGTCGAAATCGTAGTGTTTTAAAATCTTGATCGACTCCTGAACCTAGAAAAAATGGTTGCTGTGGCAGAGGGTGATCTTCCATTGACAGGCGAGTTTCTCGTTCCCCGAGAAAAGGAACTCCTAACTCTTCCGAAATAGGAAACGAGATTCCGAAAAGCAGAAGCAAACCCTCTACTCTCCCTAGACCTACCAATAGACGATTCCCAAGAGACTCTTCTGGGAACGCCGTTAGAGGCGTTAAACGCGCCGTCCATCTCCGTGTACACAAGAGGGAGTTCTCTACCTCCGATGAGCCTGCCCACAGCGAATCCTCCCCCGGGGAGTCTCCATATGGTCAACCCCATCGTATTGTTATCATCAACTTCATCGGAAGGAACCACATGGCGGCACACGGGGCACGAGTTCCGCACGGAGAGCCACGGCACGATGCACTCCGAGTGGTACACGTGCCCGCACGGCATCTCACGTGCGTCGCAATCCACTTCGAAATTTTCCATGCACACCGCGCAGTGGGACTCCGCGTGCGCGTGGCTCGCCAGGATCTTCACCACCGGCATCGACTCGATCGCCGCCTTCGACGCCGCCCGGTCGAGGCGCACCGCGGTGCCGTCCATCTGGTCCAGCAAGTGGTCGAAGCCCGACGAGCCCATCAGGAAGTCGGTCACGCCCGCGGGCAGCGGGCGCAGGACGCTCGGGCCCGGACCCGAAACGCCGTCGTTGTAGTAGAGCTCGAAGTTCCCCGAGGCGACGTCGTTTTCGTTTTCGTTGGCGTTTGCGTTTTCGTTTCCGTTGCCGCCGCGCAGCACGATCACGGGATTGAAGGGCGAGCCGGCGCGCGTGGATCGACGCGAGTGGGGAGGCGTGTGGAGCTCTTCGAGAAAACCGGAGTGGCAATCGGGGCAGAGAATGATAGGATCTGGCTGCGCTTCTGCAGCGAGGGAAACCCTAACGACGCGGTTGCATCGGTAGCACCAGAATGAAGAAGAAGAAGATCCCAACGATGCCATGATTTTTTTATTTTCTCTCTTTCGGATTGTGCAAGAATTATAAAGAATTGGTGTGTTTTTGTTTGTGTGGGAAATGGAAGTGAAATTTTCCGGCAAAATTCTCGAGTGAGAAAATTGGTGAGGTGGGTTTGGGAACAGAGAAACTGGTCGAAACTGAAGAGGATATTTAATTGACTTCCTACTTTTATACTTCATTTTCTCTTCACTTTTATTTCTTTCTAATTACAAACTCTTCACTTTATTTCTTACATCTATCAATCTAAATATTTTAAATCTATCCTTACCATTTTTTAACTTTATTACCTAATTTTATAAATATTAGAGGAGATTGAAATATATTATACAAAATTAAAGGAATAATTTAACGTTTTAGAATTTACAAAAGTGTTTCGTCATCGGAAGTTACCAAGAATTTAAAAATAAAAAATGTGATTTGGGGAATGGAATATTCCGGGACACATTCCTTTTTAATTTTGCTAAACTCTGTGTACATGTTCTCTGTATCTTCTAGTGGTTGGAGTTATAATTAATAATAATAATAGTTATTAAAAGGGAAGAGAAAAATTGTATACGCCATTCGATTCTGACTTGATTATGATTTTCTATAATTTCTTGCAATAATCTGAAGAAATGAACCATGTAAGAAAATGCTAAACCATGCACCTTTTCAGGTGTGGTGAAATGCTAAATCACCTTCCATGTTTTTTAATCTGAAATTATCGAATGGTTTCTAGCATCGTATTTGGATATTCTACTTGCTACTCCATAAAATGCTTTGTCAACATTTGATTTCATAATTTAAACTTTTCTCTGATGTTTTAATCCTATTCTAAAGTCAACAACTTCAAATTTCTCTAAATAAGTAAATTTATTTTTAAAAAATAACTTATGCAGAATAGTAAAGATGCTATTAATTAATTTAGTTAAAACTATAATTTTATTTTAGTGATAATGAAATTTTTTATTACCAAAATTACTAAAGCCAAACTGTAATTTCTTAGCACAGGATTTAGGATATTGCATCTAAATTTTGTTCTTTCTATAATTCTTGGAAAAGTTATTGCTTCCTTGAAAAGGATTTATTGGTGACCTCATTTAACCAAAAACTCATGAGAGCATAATATTTCTCTAATAGGTGAAAGGGTTACCAATTGAAAATATTGTATGCTGTGAACTTTCATGGCTAAAAGATGTAGATGGCATTGATTGTGACTAAAACATATCGAATAATGGGATTGTTCGAAATGTAAAGATCACTAAGAGAGTTCAATAGTGTTAATGTAAAAATGAAAACTTAATGCAAATTTTAAATTCTTTTTAAATGAATTTAATTCACAAAGTATAAGGGATATGTTTCCAGAGATTTTACAAAAAATGCTACGATTAAAATGTGAATAACCAATAACTTTTCATATTGATTTACTTAACACTAGTTATATTCACTTCTTTTTTAATAATATTAGAGTTTCATTAATTAGAAGTTTGATTACAAATGAATATTTATGTCACTTCTAACTCATCATCAGTATTTAGTATTTTTAATATTAATACTAAAAAGTCATAATTTCAAACTAAGATTGAAAACTGAAAGTAATACTAACATACTTAAAACTTTTACTAAATAATAAAGTTTGATGACAATCAACTCACACTTTAGAAATGACAATCAACTCATACTTTAGAAAAACACAATTAAGCTTAAAACTCCCTAACTTTGCAAAGTAAAAAATAAGAATTAAGTTAGATGTCTCCATTCAAACTATTAAATCCACAAGGTATATCAACAAATATATCATATAAAGTTTTTCTCACTTTGAATGCTTTCATGTGGGCAAATCTTCTATTTTGATCTTTAGAAGATTTGGTTTATATAGTTATTATGTTAAGTAATTTGCCATTCACAATAAGATAAAACTTTATTGTAGTCTAAGATGTTTTATGAGAAAGCATATATTTTTTCCATGACCTTCTATGTTATGTTAAGTTGTTTGTTTTTTCTATCATATTGTTACTTTTTATTAGAGGTATATTTTGTTGAAATTGCCGATATATTTGATAAATTTAATTAATGAAACTTTATAAAAAAAAAAATTAAATACTTCAATGTATTAGAGTATGTTTATGTGTATGTAAGTTTTAGTTTTGGTTTTGCTTTCCAAGTTATTTGATTTTTATTTACTTAAAAAAAAGTTGTTGTATTAACTCTTTATAAGAACAAACCACTATTAAATTATTGTGCATCTTTCTCTCTTGTTAGTTTTTCATAATTTTAATTTGTTCTATAATTTTTATTTTGAATTTTAACACATTAAAAGAACTTAACCAAAATTTTGAAATTGATTGATTTTCTCATTAAAGATTCATTCTAAGAAGTTCTTTTAAAAATAATTCAATTCATCACTTCCTTAAACTTAAACTTTAATTCTAACATCTCTTCTTTTTGTCATCAATAACAAAGAATTCAAAAGAGACTCTCTTATCATTATTGTGTGATGGCTTACGTATATAAAAGATATTAGAATCCTGTGATATTCATCCTAAGATGATTATCTTTAATTAAATATACAAAAGTGATATATAAAAAAGTTATTTATTTTTCATTAAAAGCTAAAAACTGAGATTATTTATTTGAGCCTACCAATGATTAACCTTGTTCCTACATTTACAAAATTCTATTTACAATAGAAAAAAGCAAGGTTACGTAATTATTTACAAAAGGATTTGAGATTTGATATTGTAGTTTTAAGGTTTTAATATTTTTTAATATTATAATGATTTGCTTGATATTTAGTATTTCATTTGTAAAAAGATTCTAGGAGTTAGTATTTAGTTTTAAAGTTTTGATATTGTTTAATATTTTAATGATGTTCGATATTTTTATAATACAAGTTGTTTAAAATATAAAATACTGCAAGAGATTATACTTGATATACTTATAAATCATACAGTAAGTGAAGATGGTATAAATTGTATATAAATATTGTCAATTGTTGTGTGAGTTTTATTTAGAAAATAAACTATTTAATTCATATAAAATTTATTATATGTGAATTATTTTTATAGTAATTGAATATTGAATATTAGATGACGTATGTGGTGGTACATATATTTTAAATAATTTATCTTTCAAATTTATTATGTTTAAATGATTTTTAAATATTAAATATATATTCAAATAATTATTTTAAATTTTATTATTAAAATAATTTTTAAATAATAAGATATAAAATATAAAATGAAACAAAATCTTTTAATATATAAAGATGGTGTAAACTACACAATTACCTTAAGAAGAATTATTGCACAAAGATATTTAGATATTTTTTAAATTAAATAATAATTTTCCTAATAACTATATAGTATTTTATTATATAGATTAAAAAGGATATATTAAATTACAGTAACTACTTCCTGTTAAAACAATAAGACTCATGTAAATAAATTTTGTGTCAATATGACACGACTTTGTTGTAAAGAAGTGTCCATACATAAAAAATTTTTGGTTTGATCAAAGTGGAATCATGTCAGTTTGACAGAATTTCAACAAATGTAAAAAACTCGTGTAAAGAATGTATGATTCCAGTTTAATTTAAAAAGAACTGACATATTTTAGTTCAAATTAGATTACACTAAAGTCATGTCATCTTTGCATGACTTTAGTGTAACCTAAATAAAAAAAAACATTTGTACTAAAGTCGTGTCAAGATAACATAACTTTACTTTGGCCAAACTTTCTTTATAATAAAGTTTTTTCATGTTGGCATGACTTACCCACAATAATATAAGAAATTACTCGTTTTGGTATAAATGGACAGAATTACACCACTTTTATATGAAAAAAAAATACTCATAACACATTAATATATAAGAGATGAAATAAAATATAGAAATGAAGACTGTAATTAGACACACACATTAAAGAGAGAGTAAAAAAAAAGGAAAAGAAAGATGATGGAAGTGAGATTCTTCAAATTCAAATTATCATAATTACTTTTCATGGCCGTTGGTTTCCTCTTCGATGAAGTAGCTTGACATGACTATCATTGTGATACCATGGTGGACTTCAATAAGGTCTTGGTAAAGCGACCCTTTTAGCAAGTTAGTATATTTTAGTCTTTGTTTTCTAAACAAATATGTGTTTTTCTATTTTGAATAAGTGGTCAATTGTTGACCTAATTTTTAGGGATATAGTGCTAAGACTTGGCCCATTTTTAAGAAATTTCCCACTACCTTGTGCGTAGGTGCAAATTGTTAGGGTTTGATTATGGATGCAGATTATTAGGGTTTTGTGTACGACTATTTAACCTATTCTACATCTTGAAATGTAACACATTGAAGTAAATTGCAGCGAAAAACTTACTATTGTGTTCAATAATTGGTAGGGTTTGATTATAGATGCAGATTATTAGGGTTTTGTGTACGACTATTTAGCTTATTCTACATCTTGAAATGTAACACATTGGAGTAAATTGCAGCAAAAACTTACTATTGTGTTCAACAATTGGTATCAGAGCTCCTTTAAAAGGGAACTGATCCAAAATCTGAGTAAGAGTGAAACAGTTGTGAGTACAACTGTGTGCGTGTGAGAGAAAATAATGAATGTGTGCTATCTAGAGGAGTATTCCAAGGAACAAAATATGTCTCTATCTTGTTGTACCAAGCTTTAGGTGTTTGTTTAAGGTCATATAATGCCTTCTTCAATCTGTACACTCTATCTTCCTCACCCTCTTTCACAAAGTGGGCTGCTACACATATATGTCTTCTTTAAGTTCACCATGAAGAAAAATACTCTTCACATCTAACTGAAAAACCTTCTAGCTATATTGTGTTGCTACTGCAAGTATTATACAAATACTCTCAAGCCTAGCAACTGGAGCAAATACTTCTATATAATCCAATCCATATTGTTAAGCATACCCTTTTACCACTAACCTTGCTTTGAACTTATCTATTTCTCCATTCTCTTTAAACTTGGTTTTGAAGATCCATTTTACTTCAATTGACTTCACTCCTTTTGGCAAGTCAGTCGCTCCCAAGTCTTATTTTTCTCTATAGATTCTATCACTTTCATCATGACATCTCTCCATTCTTGCTCTTAATGGCTTCCTCAAATAGAAATGGATCATCTCCAATAATCTTCATTACATTCAGATCTATGTCATCTCATAGACATTATTCTCTTTCATAATCAATCATTCAAATATACTCTCTTTTATTCCTTCTAACCCTCCCTTTAGCTGGAATTCATAATTGTTAGAAGGAAGGGTTACAGATGAAGGAAAGTGAGATTGTTAACTTATACTTTGCTCGCACTTTGAAAATTTCTAAATGAACGAAAGTGTGTGGTGAGAGCATGCGTGAGAATGTCATGATAACAAAAATCTTGCGGTCATTGACTTTCAAATTTAACTATGTTGTATGCTCTATTGAAGAATCTAACAACGTGGACACCATAACCATTGATGAATTGCAGAGCAACCTTTTAGTGTATGAGCAAAGAATGATTTGTCAATGAGAAGAAGAATGAGTATTGTAGATTGATTACAAATGAAACCCGAGGAGGAAGAGGAAGAAGATGAGGTTATTTCTGAGGTAGAGGAAGAAGGAGACAATCATTCAACAAAGCTAAGATTTAAAGCTTCAAATGTCACAAACTTGGACATTTTCAATATGAATGTCCTACCTGGGAGAAGATAGTAAATTATATAGAGATGGAAGATGAGGTGGAACAAGAAAAACAAGAGGATGAACTCTTGCTAATGGCATATGTTGAAGAGGAACAATGAAAATAAAATGAGTGGTTTCTTGACATTGCAATAACAACATGAGTGGTAACAAGGAGTGGTTCTGAGAATTAGATGAGAACTTTTAACATATTGTTTTCAACAGATTGTTTAAAAGAAACAGCAAGCTGAAAAATTTTGTTAGTAGCAATTTAATTGATTTAATTATATTTTCAATCGATTATTTTTTATAACATTGTAACATATTTTAAAACTATTTTGAAAACTTATATAAAGGTTTTCAAAAACATTTTTAATACGCAGAAAAACAGGAAGACAAATTTGTGAACCTTGGGCACAACAAGTGAAAACAAAAGTGTTTTGATTACCAAAGAGTTCTTGATTCAAGAAGAACCAAGAAAGAGATTCTTGGAGCTCATTCTTAATTGTAATTGTTCAACACTAGTTTATTCATTTTAATCATTCAAGGAAGTCACTTCAATTCATTCTTCTTTACTGCCTTTTAGTTGTAATCGTAGTATTGTGTTTTGTATTCATTTTTCAATTGATTAAAGGTGTTTTGGGTCTGCAAGTGTATAGAGTTTACTCTTCTAGGGGTGCAATAGGGTTCTACACTACAATAGTGTGATCTTGTAGTGTGCAAGGTTGTGTCTTTGTTGTATTGTGTTAATATTTTTTATCTTCAATGGAATTTATTTGCTTGTTGACAAAGAGATTGGATGTAGCTCTTGAAGAGGAGTAATATAAATTTTTGTGTTCTAATCTTTCTTTTATCTAATCTTAGAATCGCAAATTAATTCTGATTATTTTTTCTATCTCTACATAATTTTCAATTGATTGTTTTTGTATTGAATCAATTGTTTCCTTTGTAGTTGATTTGCTAGAAATAAGTAATTGATTATTTTATTGTTCTAATTGATTGTAATTTGCTTGAAAGGGTTTGTGAAAATTTTAATATGTTATTTCGTGAGTTTAACTAATTCTATTCTTTGAGTGATTGTTTGACTTCAAAAAATAATTGATTTTTCTTGAGATTTAATTGATTAAATTTTTTAAACAAGAATTCTATGATTTTAAATTCACTATTTTTATGTCTAATTGATCATTATATCTTGGTAGATTTTTGACAACAAAAATTCAATTGATTGTTCTTTGAATTGAATCGATTATTTTTTTGTTGTGTTGTTCTAGAAGTTAATTTAATTGATTGTTTTTGAAATTCAATTGATTGTCTTTTCATTGTGTTGCTTATAATCCCATAATAAGTTGTTTCAATCCGATTTCTTTCTATCTTTCAAACCTTTCTAGTATTTGACAACAAAATTTCAAAGTTTAATTCAACCTCCTTCTTGAATTCTGCCTAACATTCTTTGCAACTAAGAGGAAAAAAAAGAATGCGTTCTATTTTGATTAGAAGATGAGTATCTAAGATTTTTTGCCCTGAAGTTGTAAGACGGTGTGTGCATATTCTCAATAGGAACCCTACAACAGTTGTGTAGAACGAAACTCCTAAAGAAGTATAGAGTGGAGTGAAACCAATTGTTGATTATTTTTGAGTATTTGGATGCATTGCACATGTTCACATATGAGATCAAATTCAAGTTAAATTGGATAATAAAAGCAAGCAATGTGTTATCTTAGGAGTGAGTGATGAATTTAAAGCATATCGCCTATTTGATCTATTTAACAGGAAAGTGGTGATAAGTAAAGATGTGATATTTGAATAACATAAATGTTGGAACTGAAAGCAGAATGAAGAATATCAACAAGATATTCTTGATTGGGGAGAAAATGAAGATGTGAATAACACTGAAAAACAGTATGGGAAGGATAATGCGGATAGCAATGACGATCAAGAGACCGAAGAACTAAATGAAGAAAATGATGTGGATAGCTCTATTAACATTGGAACTCCTTCTAATAATTATGAAATTCCAACTAAAGGGAAGGTTAGAAGGAATAGAAGAGATTCTATTTGGATGATTAATTATGAAAGAGGAGAAGATTTGTCAAATGATGTAAATCTTAATGTAATGATGATTACTAGAGATGATCCAATTTCATTTAAGAAAGCCATCAAGAGCAAGAAATGGAGAGATGACATGATGAAAGAGATAGAATATATAGAGAAAAACAAGACTTGGGAGTTGACTGACTTGCCTAAAGGAGTGAAGCCAATTAGAGTAAAATGGATCTTCAAAACCAAGTTTAAAGAGAATGGAGAAATAGATAAGTTCGAAGCAAGGCTAGTGACAAAAGGGTATGGTCAATAATATGGATTGGACTATACAGAAGTATTTGCTCCAGTTGCTAGGCTTGACATTATTTGTATAATACTTGCAATAGCAACACAATATAGCTAGAAGATTTTTTAGTTCGATGTAAAGAGTTTTTTTTCTTCATGGTGAACTTAAAGAAGACATTTATGAGCAAAAACCCACTGTTTTGTGAAAGAGGGTGAGGAAGACATAGTATACAGATTGAAAAAGGCATTATATAACCTTAAACAAGCACCAAGAGCTTGGTACAACAAGATATAGGCCTATTTTGTTCCTTGGAATACTCCTTTGGATAACACACACTCATTGTTTTCTCTTAGACTCACACAGTTGTACTCACAATTGTTTCACTCTCACTCAGATTATAGATCAAACCCCTTTTAAAGGAGCTTTGATACCAATGGTTGAACATAACAGTAAGTTTTTCACTACAATTTACTTTAGTATGTTATTCATTTCAAGATAGAATAGGCTAAGTAGTTGTACACAAAACCCTAATAATTTGCACCGATAATCAAACCCTGACAATTTGCACCCACACACAAAGTAGTGGGCAATTTCCTAAAAATGGTCTAAATCTTAGCACCATATCCCTAAAAATTAGGTCAATAATTGACCACTTATTCAAAAACAGAAAAATACTTATTTATCACAATGATAGTCATGTGCTATTTCATCAAGGAGGAAAATGATGGTCATGAAAAGTAATTATGGGAATTTGAATTTGAAGAATCTCACCTTCCATCATATTTCCTTTCCTTTTTCACTCTTATGTTATCATGGTTTGGTATGAAAAGTTGTAATGCAGTAAAAAAGAACTCATTGTTCTAGGAATAAGGTTGTCAAAGGATGATTCAGAAACCAAAGTTGATACAACAAGTTCAAACAAGTTATGGACAATCTTATGTATTTGACTACAACCTGACCAAATTTAATGTATGGAGTAAGCCTAATCAGCATATTCATGTCTAATCGTATAGAATCCCATTAGTTTGTAGCCAAAAGGGTATTGAGATACTTGAAAGGAACAATTAAACTAGGCATCCACTATAAGAAAGGGGGAGATGCAAATATTGTAGCATACACTTACAATGATTTTGTAGGAGATTTGGATGACTGAAAAAGCACTTCTAGTTTTATATTTTTGTTAGGCTCTGGAGTAGTTTCTAGTTCTAAAAGAAACAACCAATAGTTTCATTATCCACTACTGAAACACGGTATATAGTTGTTACCTCATGCGTATGTCAACGTATTTAGATTCAAAAGACACAGTTTTAATGAACATATACTGTGATAATAGTTTCATAATACAATTATCCAAAAATCCACGCAATTAAAAATGGAATTATTAAAGTAAGTTGATCTAATTCAAAGAGTTAAGTTGCTAATATCATGATCAAACTTTGGAATAGTTCTTAAAATTTCACAGCATCTTGGATTTAATTGAAACATCAAAAATAAACTAAATGAACCTGCATGTAGTTTAAAGAAGAAAATATTATATTTTAGTCACTATTCTTTAAATAAATATGTATTTTTTAAATAAATATACGTTTTTTCTATTTTCAGTAAGTGGTCAATGGTTAACTGTTCACCTAAATTTAGGAATGTGATGCTGAGACTTAGTCCAATCTTAAGAAACTGCTATGCAGATTGTGGATGCAAATTATTAGAATTTTGTGTACTGTTATCTAACCTACTGTACGTCTTGCAATCAATTATTGTTGTGTTGAAGAAACCCGTGGCTATTGCGAAGGCTACCAAGCCCATCCAATACAGCATTTCTTCTGAATGCGGTTCTTGTGAATAATTTGGTTTCTCACGATAGCCACTGGTAATGGGTGGAGCCACCCGTAGTTTCGGTATGTTATTGTAGTGGAACGACTATTTTTCACGTGACCTTGACCGGAGCTAGAGCCAATAATGGTGGTCGTGGTCGGATTTGAAAAGAACAGGAAAAAGGACGTTTCTTCTTCTTCTTCTTCATGTATGAAACATGTTGACAACAGTTATTAGCACAGGTTCATGCACGCACGACCATGACACAACTTAACTTTATGCAAAAAAATGACAAAAGGAACCAAATAGATCACAATCTTATACTTGTACTTCATATTGGTGATGCAGAAATGAAAATAACTTCAACTTGATCAAACGAATGAGAAATCATACCTTCATCCTTCAATATCCTTTCTCTTGATTGAAAGAGAACACTTGCAGATTGATAGCGAGAGAATGGTTGTTATGGGACGGAGAAAATCAGGAGGGTAAGGGAGAGAGTGAAACAGAAAGTGGTTGCATAGTATAAATTTTTTTTTATTAATAAATCATATTACAATATTATTTTATTATATATTTTCATTTTAAAATATATTATAAATAAATAAATTACAATATTTTGTTTTGTCTTTATTAAAATTTTCTCAAATTAAACAAAAACATATTTTTATTATAAAAAGATATTGTTTCCTAATTTTTCAGTTTACCCTTTTAATATATTTTAGTGTCTTTTAAAATTTTTTTTTTTCATAGATTAATTTCACGTTATTTTATTCAATATTTTAAAATTGGATGTTGACTTTACGCTTTCGGTATTTCTATTATTAATAGGAAATTTTATCTTTATTCTTATTTTATCAATGTTCTAATGTAAACCTGATTTTGTAAATAGTAAGTGCTTTTATTTAAGAGTGCTTGGAAGATAATTTTGTGTTAAGTATTATTACAGTAATTTTTTGTAAAGATTTTTTCTTATTATACATTATGTTGAGGTGTTCTACGAATTAAAAAATTATAATTAATGTCATAATTTTTTAAAGTTATTATTTTCAAATTCACTTCCATGACTACTTTTGATAATTGATACTTTTTTTTTTTTTTTTTTTTTTTTTTTTATTTTTTTTTTTTTTTTTTTTTTTTTTTTTTTTTTTTTTTTTTTTTAATTTTTTT
>Ga0099824_1000925_pt1 | contig 38928 bp, 14 predicted proteins | sample SiratrowhiteBW_FD_76837 | JGI IMG/M metagenome (GOLD analysis project Ga0099824, IMG submission 76837) | Root nodule microbial communities of legume samples collected from California, USA - Siratro white BW | ecosystem: Host-associated > Plants > Roots > Nodule | place: USA: California... | reverse complement strand
GTCAAAAGATTTAGAAATATCAATCTTAATAAAAATATTATCACCCTTAGCCATCTTAACATAAACTGAAGAGACACATATATTATTGTTAACATTTTCTTGCCTTTGTACTTTTTGTCTTGGAAAAGTCCCTCTCTGATATCTGTCTTGCCTTAAGTCTCCTTTGTTCTTTCTTGTGCATTTAGTATACAATTTACAAAAGTTAAACTTAGATAGATCCCTGGAGATATCCAGGAACACAATTATGGCTTCAGATTTTTAGGTATTGTGACTATAATCTTTTAACAATTCTAACATTTGAAAATTAAGTGCCAAAGATTCTTACATTATTGATTATGCTAAGAACTGGTTGAAGTATTTAAACTTCAATCTTTGCATATCAAATTCTCTGATGAAGTTTAGGCTTCCATCCCTTTCAGCTTTTCATTTCCATTGTACTTTTGCTTCAAAGATCCCAAATCTTATTGGGTGTCTTGAGTGTCATTATTTTAATAAAAATTAATGATACTGCCTTTTTCTGTTCCTCTCTTTATGGATTTTGATTTGAACAACACACTTTCAACAACTTTTTCCCTTTTATCAGCCTTAAAAACCATTATTTTTACCTAAAACAATGGAAGTTGAAATTGGAATGGATAACCTTCCAGATTCATTCTAACAACAATATTAGATTTGTGTTTGGATTTAAAAATAATGGATAGACTCAATTTCTAAGATAGTTCCTATATCAATTTGTTGGTTTTTATGTTTAGGAAATATATTTTAAATGGGTAAAAGATGTACAGTATTCCACGTTGTTTTATTCATGGAGTTTTATACATAAGGCAAAAATGTAACAAAAACCAAATACAAATATCTTAATCTTAAAGGGTAACCTAATATCTTTTTCTTTATCAAAATAATATTTAATAATAAAACATAAAAAAAACTCGTAAAATCTAATTCAAATTACTGATATTTAGACATATATTTAATACTAATTAACACCTTTGATCTCTCTTAAATTTAAATTCATTTTGCATCCCTACAAAGTTCTGAGATGTTAGAAAGGGTCTAAATGACAAAAGCATTGTACACTATGAATGGTAGAGAGCATGAAGTGATCCCAAGCATAGAACTTGATAACATCTAGATTAGTGTTGTTCCTTTAATTTTCTGGTAGTAGTATAAACCAAGGAAACAAAACTAGGAATGCTGTATGAACTGAGACCTGGTCAACAACCTCATTGCATACATAGTACAAATTCAATGATGTACTCCAACACTAGTCGAAAAACTAAGCATCATAAACACAATATTATCCCTCTTTCTGGTATAACCAACCTTCTCAAAATTTCATTGTCATGTCTACGACAAAAGAAATAAATACAGTGCCATGCTGAAACTTAAGCTGACTGGTAAACAAACTAGCAGTGAGAAAGATTAAAACACGACCCAAAAAATCATAAACCAATGGAGAAAGAGTTACACGTGATCAGAAAATTTAACCCAAATTTGCTTTATTACTGGATACAACAACAGTGGGTTCTATCCAAAGGCACAACCTTTAACGATATATATGTGGCTATCGATGAAGATTTATCACCCTACATGTAGAGAGATTGACTATCAAATGAAGATATCTGATAATACTCAATTCAGGGTGCTTTTGGCTGGGACTACTCTGGTTGCCTGCTATGTAAGTAATTTTATCTCTGCATGATACCTGAAATAGAGACAAATCATGATGTGCCTCAGATTGAATGGATAACATTTATAAGAAAAAAGAAAGAAGAAGAGACCTTATCCACCAATATGTATCATAGGCCTATTTGCAGTCTTTGCTATGTCAAACATGCCAGCATGTGAAGCTTTCTTCTTCTTCACCTAGAACAAAGGAAAGACAATATTAAGAAATAGTACCAAGACCCCCCATAATATAGCTCAATTAAAGTTAGCTACACAATTTCAAGTAGCCTATGACCCACTATTGACTATTTTGTTCAAAAGCAATCAAATAGCTTACTAGGACTAGAGCCCAGATGGAAAATCATAGAAAATAAGTGAGTCAGTAATATATTATTCAACGGAAATGATCACGTTAATGTGGTCTAGAGGGTGAAGGTGACAAGAATAGTTACTTTATCAGGGTCTACAAATTACCAAATGATGCTAAACTTTATCAGGTTCCATTACCATGTTAAATTAAAATAGCAGTGAGTGAAATTCTATTGCAGGATCATCATATTAAGGTGATAAATCCTGGTAAAGAAATAAAAAAATATAAATCATTATAACGCAATTGAGATTTAGCAATAATAATCAGAAGAAGTGTGTACCGCTGCTCCTATTATCTCCCTAAGTTCATGATCCTCTGCACCACATCTCAAAGGATCTCTTAAGCTAACCTGAAACACGACCCATCTAAGAAATCACAAAAATCTTTTGGTGAAGCTACACATTAGAGATGCTATATATATTTTATGACATGTTATTGTCCCGACCAATGTCAACATCCATACATACATCAAGCACCTTTAACTTGAACATAATAATGGCATAGATAACATCCATAATGACCGGCATGTCTTGTATAGGGAAAATGCTTATCAGTTTTATTGAATGGAATAATTTAAGAAATGATTAAGAATTCAAAAGAACGATGATAATACATTAGTGCATCTAAAAAAAACAATTACAAGTCATCAACTAAATAGAATATCAAATGAAATAGCATGTGCAATGGAAAGAAGGGGCAAGGCAGTGCATGTTCAATCCCAAAATTTGTATGTGGTAGAGCCATATTTTAATGTTTTTAAAGATCTTGTCCTAATGTGTATCAAATCTTCCATTTACTAACAAATATCTAGATTCCCTACAAGAATCCACTTTCTGCAGGGCACTTCTATATTCGTAAACAGATATTTAAAGTTATGTTTTCCTATTATGAGTTTATCAGAGATAGTTTCCCTTTTTCCCATTATGGAGCATATATCAAGAATTCAGAACTGACTGTAGACATCACAGTTTCAAAGTTCAAATCTGATGCTGCCCATTCTTTATCCCTTTACTCTGTTAAGCCACTGATGATCACTCCCAAAAGTAAACAACCTCCAGAACCATACCCCGCAATTGAAACAGCTAAGTACAAGGAATCAGACACTCTCTTTATGAAACCAGACTGCTAAAAGCTTGCATAGAAAGTCCTGATTTTACTGGCCAAAAAAATTATAGGCCTTAAATGCCAAATCCTTAATCCCGAGTCTTTCACCCTCTTCGCGTAATTATCCAATTCAATTACCCGTACATTTAGAAGGCCTGCAATTAATATGATATATGATACTCCAAAAATGGAAACATAAGGTGGTGTTCCCATGTCAAATACTGATACTTGTACATTCATATCAACTTTTGAAAGTAAATTGCAATCATCTTTGATCATCTTTCTTCACCGATATTATGCATCCTATGTAAAACATTTTATAACTTTTTGTTAACAAATCCAAAACATAGCATATACTAAATTTCAAAACGATTTTCTTATTCCTGTATTTGTATGTACTCATGTCGTAATAAGCATCCAGACTTCATATAGTATCATCAACTCTAGCATTACAGATTTACCAAAAACATTAAGTATTCAACTATAAGTGGCATCACAGATTTTAGCCCAGTTACCATCACCAGATTCAGGGCACAAGCATAATATACTGAACTTTGATGATTTGAATATATCTTACCTCTGAAGGACCGAATAAACAGACTTTAAAGTTTCCATCAGCAAGTAGTCGCAATCTATTGCAACCAGCACAAAAATGCTCAGACATTGATGTGATAAACGAAACTCTACCTTCATGCCCATCTATTGTGAAATTCTTGGCTGTCTCTGTAGGGTGATCCTGAACTCTTTTTAAGCTTGGAAACTGTTTCATCTGTTTGGTAATGATGATTATAAAGGGTACTATAAGAGAACAACAAAAAGTAGTATGAAAGTTAGTCTGAATTCTACCTTACCACTGTATCCAACATTTCTGAGTAGGGTACAAGTTTCTTGACATTCCATACATTTCCATCAAAAGGCATGAACTCTATAAAGCGAATATCAATTGGCTTTTCACGGGTCAACTCAACAAAGTCACAGATTTCATCATCATTGAATCCACGCATTACAACACAATTAACCTGAAATGCAAGAGAAACATAAAAGATACCTTAAAATGCATCCATCAGTGACTTGAAATTTACCAGAGGGTATGCACCCTTGTTGTAAAATTCATTTGATTAACTCAATGAATTTGGACAAAAAGGTAGCTGCTCATGGGGAGGTGATCAATGAGAAACACTAGCAAAAAGTAATGATATGCAACCAACAAATACCTTAACAGGATTAAATCCAAGGTCTATGGCAGCATCAATTGAATTCAATACTTTTTCATGCCCTTTGCGTCTGGTCATAAACTCAAACTTTGCAGGTACCAAAGTGTCTAAACTAATGTTGAGAGAAGTAAGTCCACAATCTTTCAGCTTTGGAAGTTTTCTTGTTAGAGCAATACCGTTGGTAGTCATGGACAATGTTTTTAGTCCCTTCAAGTTTGATAATTCCAAACATATATCTTCAATATCCTTTCTAACAGTTGGTTCCCCACCCGTCAGACGGATTTTAGTTACCCCGGAGCTTACAAACAGATTGGCCAATCGCAGAATCTCAGTTTTTGTCAAAAGTTGAGGGCTAGGAGTGAGTTCCACACCTTCTGCTGGCATACAATACAGACACCTTAAATTGCACCTCTCTGTTAAAGATATTCTCAAGTATGTGTGAAGCCTTCCAAATGAATCTACCAACATATCAGAGACGGAATTATCCTTTGGCAGATCTTCAGATACTGAGGCACAAGATGTAGTAGCCAAAGCTCTTGTGGCAAATTCACTCAAGTGTCCACCGAACAACGCTTGACGAGTACTACTGGCAGCACAGTACGAACCCACATCACAATTCAACTGCTTCAAGAAAATTTGTGTCACAAGCCAGCCACATTTTCATAAACAAAATTTGAATACATATTAGCTACACCAAACCCCAGATTAACTAAATTCTTACACAACAAAAAATAATAATTTTCATCTGGGTATCAATATTAATCCTTCAAGTACGCCTACCGTAAAAACTCAATTTATATTTTTAAAACGGCACAACCAAGTAATTGATTTTTGCATTTTCTTGGTAGAACCGAGGGATTACAAGTTTACTACTGAATTTGGACATATATCAGCACCACCACCAGACTCCAGATTAACACACACAGCATGAATCTAGCACAAGCTAACCAGTAGTACTCTTAGGACAAGAAATCAAATAACAATTCTCATCTGCATGTAAATGGGTATCACTATAACTAATCACAGAAGTGAGCATATGATAAAAAAAGAAAAACACTGAATTGAAGTACAGTGATGGGTTTTTCTATGATCCTGACAGAACAGGGGAATCATAAGTTTATACGTGAAATTTAACATGGCATGGACGATTCAGTTAACTTCATGTGTGCGTCCCAAAGCATCAATTTTTTCAATCCATTACAACCAACTTGATTGACCAGTTACATCACCAAAAGAATAAGTTAAAATAAACTGAAAGAGAGAGAGGGGGGTCTCACCGGAAAGGAATTTGATAGGTTGAACCCAATTGGGCTGTGAAAGAATTTTGATAAGTGACGCCTCATGGTTGACGCTGAAACAATGAATTTGGACAAAATAATGAGTTGGGGTCGGAAAAGTTTTTATTTTTTCTCTAATTTTTTTTCTGGGACACCAAAAACTCTGAACATATGTATCTATACAAGGTAAGAGAGAGAGAGTTTTCAGATGTTGTCGTGTTGGTTTTGAAGGGTAAGGTGACAGACACTGAGACAGAGAAACCCGAAAGTGCAAAGTGCCGACTCCATTGTAACATATTCTATTCTATCCACACTATTAAAATATATTTTTTCTAAAGGCCATGTGGCCCCAACACATTTTTTTCTTAAGGGATTTGTTGGTTCCACTTTTAAATATCCACCACATATGATATTTTCCAGATTTTTTTTAATGGTATTTGATAATTTTAAACTAAGGATCTGGATTATTGATTTGATTGCATTCTTGAAACTGTATTTATTGTAAATAAATTTTAAACTGGATCTGAATTTAACTATTGCATAGAACATTAATTCTGTAATTATGTGAATTTATTGTTGTGTGTTCTAAGGTGAATTTAATGAAAATTGATTTATAAAATGTTACTCGAATTGAGTGAACTTGTAAGAGAAAACAAATCTAAAATACTGGTTGCAAAAATAAGAAAAATGCATGAATGGCTATGGGAGCTTTAATCATGTCTCCCCACGATGGGAAAGTTAATTTCATCAGGGTGAGATGTTTTATTGTTTAATTTTTTTTATTCAATATATTATACGAAATCCGTAATTTTGGTTCTTAAATATGTTTTTCATTATTTTAATCCTTTATTTTTTTCATTATATATAACTTAAATATTTCTTTTAATTTTTAATTATACATACTTTTGTTTAATTTTTAACTTCAAAATATGTTAAATTACCATCAAAATACATTTATTTAACAATTTTTTGTGCTACTATTTTAATTTTTCAAATATATTACAAATATAATGTGTTTTCCTGATTTTACTTTTGTTATATTTAAAATAAAAATAATGTATAATTAAATCAAAATGTTAGAGTTGTTTTTTTTTTCACTTGAATGTCAACCATATTGTGGGTTTGGATGGTTTTGGAGTTAAATGTTTTGAGAAATTTTGGGATATTGTTAGGCTTGAAAGATGGAGGGTCATAAAATAATCTTCTATTCTGAACTAGATGTTTTATATCATGAATGGTAATATTAGAACTAGACTTTAAGTCTAACTTAATCTTACAAAATCAACAGCTTGTAAGGTCAGGTTTATACCTATTTATAAATTATTGAAAGGTGTCATCTTTAGTTGATGTAGAATCTCCAACAATTAGTGTGATCTATCTTATTGCTAAACTTACTTACCAATTATGATAATTTGAAGAACTTTAGAATTATTGTTGTAGTCTTTAAATTTAAGATGATTTTTAAAATCTTTTGACTAATAAACTTGGAGTTATTTCAATGTAATATTTCAATTTATCAACATAGTTTCATTACTATTAAAAGTTGTATTTGTGTTATTTATGAAGGAATAAGAAAACATAATATGATTATAAAAATATTTAATATTATTAAAGTCTTTCAACAATTTGCTTTTCATTATACTTTTAGTAATTGAATTTGTTTCTATTTTACATTTGGTCTTTTTATCCATTCAGGTTGTGACTTCTTTAAGTACAATAAAGGAGTTAAATAGGGAGATCCCCTCTCCTCTCTCCTTTTTCTCCTTTTAAGCACAAGTATTCAATAACTCATTCAGTTTAATAAGATGCTTTGCATGGCGTCTTCCAACATATACAATGATTAAGTTTTCTATACTAGTTTACTAATGAACATGAATAATGTTCTTTCTCGTATACAAAAATTGGATAATTAAGATCTTGTGTGTGTTCTGATATCAAGACTTTTCATCGTTGTTATTATTGTCGTCAGTCCTTCTTTTCTGAAAAGATCTTCTATATACACTACAAAAAAAACAAAAATTACCGACGAGACAAATCCATCAGAAACACTCAAAATCCGTCAGTAAATTGATTGTCTATAAATTTATCAACGGATTTCTGAGTCCGTCGATAAATTTAACAATGGATGATATCCGCCAATAACATCGTCGATAATGATATTTTACCGACGGATAAAGTTCCGTCGATAATTTAACTTTTTCTTATAATGATATAGACCTTGAGAGGAAAATAGTTGTTGCACATCTTTTGTAGTCGTTATAAGGGTCTTAAAAGACGATCTTCTTTCTTCTATTATTTGTCCACTTTCAGATGGTGAGATGTGCTAAATGTGCTTCCAACAAGATTTAATGTTCTTATCATCTTCAAGCAACATCCTAAAAATCTAACACGACTAGATAGATATAGGTTAAAAATCGTACATAGTAACTAATCCTTTTAGGGTTGACATAGAAAATGTCAAAATGCATGTGTTTATATCAAGGGATATGTTCATTATTACTCTAACATTATTTTTATTATAGATATTTATCTAGCTCATGGATTCAAACATGTTTGGTTAAAATATAATCCTTCTTTAATTTATTAAGTCTTCTTCAACATTCAGGTTGTTCCTTAGTCTCTTAAGGAAAAATGGCTTAATGCATTAAAGGTTGCAAGACCTTGGAATTCAGAGTTTCTCATATCTTTTTGAGAAGGAAATTTATGTGTTGACATCTTCGTAATTTAGGTATTCAAAATGGATTTGAATTCTTTTGATTTGATGATTTACCTTTTATTTTTAAGGTAGACTTTTTCCCTAATAGGTATAGCCTCCCAAACTTTATATTTGGATATGCTATATCCTTGGGAATGTTATTTTATGTTTGGTATGAGTTTGGTTTGGTCCCTATGTTTTTTTATCTTTATTTTTCTCTTTTATGGTATTGCTTGTGGTGACATATGATGGTTGAATAGGTGCTTACATAGTTAGGACGCTAAGATCTCATAGTAATGTCTAACATAATTTGATAAAAAAAGTTAAAATTATAAATAATTAAAATATTAAGAAATCCATCAATTGTTAAAAAAATAAATAATAAAAATTAAGAAACTAAAATTACAATATAATTAAGCTTTCAATTCTATTTTGTTTTTAAATTAACAATCCTTATTCTTTACTCACATCGTATCCTCTCAGTTGAATATTATCAAATGCAACAAACACCAACATTCACCTAAAGTCTAACCTCAAAGACATGATAATGTTGAATAGTAATAACAATAAATGCAAATACAAATAAATAATAATAAATAGTAATAACAAACTTGTATATGTCCATATCTTAAATTACAAGCCATCATTAACCAAAACTTCATCACCTTCCTTTCTCAAATAATAACTCAAACACAAAAAAAAATGAAATTTTAATTTTGGATTTTACATGATAGAGTTACATCTAACCTCATTTCAACAACATAAGTTGCAATCACCAATGAATAACAATTTGTGAAAACATGAAAAACACAAAAAGGATGGTTGAGTTGTATTTTTATCAAATTTAAAAACCTTTTGCTAACATTGTTTGATTATAAGTACTCATACGATAGTTCAGTTTATCAAGTGATCATATTGTAACTCTTTCATCTAATAGATCTTATCATATGCAACTCAATAATTTAACTGAAACACTTGACTAAAGCATTTTCTAGTTTGTTTTAACTAATCATCATATTGTATTTATTGTGTTTGATGGATTATAACAGATGCAACTTAAAACCTTAGCTAAAACACTTAAGTAAAAATAAAAAGATAAAAAATACAGTAAAAGAAATTTTTTGTTTGCTCGCTCAATTTCAGAGTGTACTGTATATATTGTATACACTAGAAAAAAAGATAAAATAAGCCTTGCATGCAGAATGGTCACTTTGAAAATTCAAATATCCTCACTCCAATAATACATCACTCTAGTATAGTTAAACATAAATAATTTAAAAAAAGCAATGATATAAGTATTAGCCAGAACTTACACATGACTAATGGTGTTGGACAGGTCCAACTCGGCTATGACATAAAGGATCACTAAAAATTGTTGTGTTGCTTAAAATATTGAAAGAAAGTTGATTGATTTGAAGATTGAATGGACTTGACACCTAATTGCTCTAGATGCTCTCAATTTATGCCCATATGTAGAGAGATTAAAGCTCACTAATAATTTAACTACTACACAAAATTGAGATGTGAGATGGCATTGTTGGTGAGGGAAATAAATAAGCACATTTCAATGCCTTTAATGATGAGTAGAGCAGCCAAGCATGCAGAGTAATGTTCTCTTTAAATAAGTCATGTGATGACATAACTTAAAGCATTGCCTGACATCTGTAAAAACATTGACTCATACCTATAACAACACTACACAAATTTTGGACGCCTCAGAAGTAGTCATCACGTGCACGATTTCAAGGAGAAATTGTCATGACGTGGATGACTTCAACAGGCACCGACGGTCAAAGTGGTAGTCATGCATAAAGAAATCATCTGCCTAAGCATGACTTCCACGTGGATCTCAGCATTGGACGCACAACTTCAGTGCTGGGTGCATGGACTGGTACGTTGAATGCAAATGTAGCGTGGTATAGCTTGTATGTTTGGCAAGTTTATTCAAATTACTTCTTACACACTCTTCATGTTGAAAATTACATCAAGTGTATAAGACTGCATTTTAATAGTGTTGACTATTAAATCAGATTGAACATTGTAAAAAAACTTTACAAACATTAATATACGTATCTGACATTGATTTGTGTATATATTACCCTTCATCCACTTAGAGAGAATATATTGATGTATTCTTTTCTCAAATATTGCAATATCAAATTTATAGGTTTAATACTGCTTATTTTATGAATTATACATGCTCATAATTGGTTTTGGTGCAATGATGATTTCCATATATAATTTATTATTCTAATATTATACATATGCATTTGCAAATTTTGTTCATAGCTCATTTTGAGATATAATTGTTATTTTATGCATACATAGATAGACAAATTATATTTTCCTTAATTGCTTACTTCTACATAGTATTGTGATTTCATGAATTACATATGGACAACTTTAATTTTAAATTGTTTTGATTCACATGAAGAACAACCTAATATTCCATATATACTTCATAACTTTAGTGAAAGTGACGAAGACTACAAGTTCATTTGCGATAAAAAACAAGATTTTGGACTTAGTTCCTCATGCAATATTCAATGTCATATATTTGAACGCATGTCTTTTCTTTCAAAAGAGGCAGCTATGATGAACATTAAGCAAAACCATATTGAGCAAGGGTATATTTATTGTTGTTGAATCTAAATTTGATCGATAATTACGATAATGATTATCAATGGAAAATTAGAGTTGCTTTCAGCAAAGTTCGAGAATATTAAGAGATTAAAAAAATTGAAACACCTTACACATGCTTCTCTATATTTATTGTTGTTGAATCTAAATTTGATTGATAATTACGATAATGATTATCAATGGAAAATTATAGTTGCTTTTAGCAAAGTTCGAGAATATTAAGAGATTAAAAAAATTGAAACACTTTACACATGCTTCTCAAAGTTCTCTCCCAAGATCACTATAATGTAGATTCCAACCAAATTGCTACAACTGTGCTCCATTCGGTTAAAACAAATCATTTCATTCCCATCAAAAATTTAATAGCTAGCACGATTATTCAATTACATATATATCTATTTATATATCATGACTAAACAAATATATAATGTCCTTCAAAGCACTGACTATAAAGATGAAAAAAATCAAACACTAAATACAAAAAAAAAAAATTCAAAATTGTTTTCTTTAACACGACCTTAGTTGAAATAAAAAAAATAAACGTTATTATAAAATGCACAACTTCATATAAGACACTACAAAAATATTAAATTTTACCGGAGGTTTGTTATCGGAGAAAAACCTCCTCTAAGACCAATGTTTCTTGGGGTTTCTCTAACCCTCGATAAGTTTTTGTACCTTTTTAAAAAACTTAGTAAATGCTTTATTTTCTATTTTTTTCTTCTCTATTTTAGGTAAAGTTTCTTCTTAACTTTTTTTTTTTTATATTTTATCTTCGTAAGTAAAATTTTAACTTAATGTTTTGATTTCCCTCTTTTTTTTTCTCTTTTCTACATCACTGACTTTTCGGACATTACCATATCTTTTTCTTGTTTCCTTCTTCACTGAATTTTTTTCTTCGGCATATGAGTTTTCGTACACAACCTAGTTCCTTTATTCCCAAATCTCCATCTCCTACTGAAAAAACTTTGATATTGCTCAAAACTCTATTTCCAGAACTGTAGGGAAGGCAAAACGTGAGGTCTGGTGTGACAGAGTAGTCTGGCGGTGCGGTGAGGAAGTGTGGTGTGGTTGTGTGGTATTATGGTGCTCTCTATTGCGGTTGTGTGGCTGTGCGACGTGACGGTGCTCTGTGTTGCAACTGTGCAGCGCGACGATGCTCTGTGCTGTGGCTGCACGGTACAATGGTGTTCTTCGTTGTGATTGTGCGGTGTTGCTCTGCGCAGTGGTGGTTGGTGTCTCTGTTATCTCCCCTCTGCTTAACAATCCAACATCAATTCTTTTCTTTGGTTATGGTTAGTGTCTAACTCTTTTCTCGTACAAATACACAATAATAAATTCTACTTAATGATCTAAAAGGTGTTTTTGGCTTTACAGTATTATTTGAGTAGCAAAAATTTTATAGGTTTTTTAGGTAGAAAAAACAATGTCTCTATGACAGTGGAAATAGTAATTAGGTTAGGTAGAAATTCATTTTTTCTGTGATTAGTCCAATCTATTTCAGCAACACCAATTTTTTGCATTTGCTAACATCTGAACTCGTTGTGCAGATCCTAGATTATATTCAAGTTAAGAATCTCCATCTCTGTTAGTCTTCCTCTATTTTCCACATTTCAAAATGTTTTCAACATAAACTATTTTTTTCCTACTTCTGCCAATTATTGCAATTATTATTATCATTATTATCTCTGCTGCCACTTGCTAATTTGCCACATTGTTTCTGCTTGTGCTATCATTTTCAGTTTTTATCCCTTTCCACATATTTAACACAGTTACTTAAGTTAAAACACCTTTCCTGAACATTCACAGGCTTGCTGTTAGTAAATGTTCGTTTCTAATATTGATTTAACATACAAATATAAATTTAAATTTGTATGTAAAAGTTTATATATAATATCAATGTTTTAGATGAATTTAAATTTGTCCAAATGTAATATTAATTTTACATATTAATTATATTAATTTTTATTTATATATAATATTTATAGATAAATCACTGAAAGTTGGGGTAAAAGAGTTCTTTTACAAAGAAATGGAGAAATTTCATTTTAATGTTAAAGTTAGGAAACATATAAACTACTGCCTCACCTCAGTTCCTTCTTGTTTATGTATTGAGACCTAGAAGTTAACTACTTCCACCTCCTGAATCTTGTGAATGTTTTAAAACAGTCTTTTCAGATTTATCCATGATAATCAATATTTTGATTCAATATTTTTATTCCTATTCGTAGGTGATAAATGCATGATAATCAATATTTTGATTCAATCCATTCATGATTCTTATTCAATTTCAATATCAATTTTACTTTTATTTTGTTTCAATTTTTTTTTATTTTTTTTATTTGTTAATATAGTTCTAGTTCATCCTAGTGTTGTTATTGATTCATATGGCCAATCTCATGTACCTGGCAGGATAACGGTGTTATGAAGGATACTTATGTATCTTTCATTGTTGAATTTGATGTGTTTATATTATTATTTGTAGACCACCTGAAGATGAAGAAAATATTAATCAAGAAAAATAGTTCAGACCTACATACTACTCACAAACCCTCTTCTGTATGGGAACATGTAGTAGACCATCCATCTCATCCAGGTATTATGTTAAAAAAAGTTAAATTTTGAGTTTTATTCTTCTTTAATTGTAATATTACATCTTCAAGAATTTTATTGGCTATTAGGATTCTTAAAGATGACAATTACAACATCAAGTAAGTCTAGGTCAGAAACTCAAGTGAGTAGTCATTTTTCACGGCCTAATACTCATCTTCACTTACCTTTACCTGCACTTAAGTACATCCATTATGCACATGTTCAGCGTACATGTAAACCTGGTTAGATGACTCAACTTTCATAAAATTTATTTTTTATTTATAAAATGCGTTTACCTTATTTAGTCTATTGATTCATTTGTGATTGACTTGTGTTTATCTACATCTCCATCTCCATTTGTCCCTCCACCAATATTTTCATTTCAAGGAAGTACTTAACAAGCTCACCAAGTACCTACAACAGCTCAACCAAGTGTTGAACATGCTCCCCATCCACCTCCAACTGTATATCAGCCAAGTAAGTTGTGTTCATCTATTTGATCTTTTTCAAATTTATTAATCCTAGTTGATGCATTATGTTTCTATTATACCTTTAACATTAATTTCATAAAATTTTGATGTAACTTAAAAAAATAATTACTAAAGCAGAGTTAGAATCAAAATATAATAGTATAAGTTAAAAATTGTATTCTATGCTATTAACTTAAAACCTAAAACTGATTAAAGTAGTTTCTATTGAGGTTGAGAATCTAGACGACAATATAGTGTTGTGGGTGTGTGGAATAGTCAAAACTAGCTACCTAGCCTGTTTGATTAAATTAATGTTGTGATTTTCCACTCTGATGAAGTTCTTATAAAGTATGTTTTGATATTATTCAGATCGGCTAATTTTACTGATTTTGTGCTTTAAAATAGGTTTCTACACTAACATCACAAGTCAACGAAATGAAGGCATTGATGAATTTTTTTGTTCAAAATTATCCTTGAGAATTGCCTCATGAATTTGCTTAGTTTCAAACGTCATCGGTAATATTTAAATCTTCATTAAATTAATATATATTTTATATTGTAATTGGAATGCTACTAATTATAATTATTCTTTATATATCAGGTATCTGATAAAGGAAGTATTCCTAATGAAGAAACTGACTATCAACATGAAGAATCATAATTGTCTTGTGAATTAGCACTAGCTTGTCTTATGAATTAGCACTAGCTTGTGAATTAGCACTAGCTTGTGAATTTTATATCTGAATTAGCACTAGCTTGTGAATTTTACATCACTTGTCACTCTTGACTTGTATGGGAATTACTTTGACTCTAAGTTGCTTTATTGATTGTTTAATATTAGCAGTGACATTCTCCATATTAACTTTAGCTTCAATTCTCCACATTATTACATAAAACAAATAATTATTTTAAAGAATTGAATTATTGTAATATAGTTTATAAATCTTGCATTGTTCTTAAATACACCTATTTATAGTGAGTTAAACTAAACTATAGTAATTGTAATAATAGGATTTTGTTCTTTCTAAAAACTTTTTTGATGGTTCCTTTCCTTTAATGTAATGTTAGCTAGCAACAATTTTACAGGAACACTTGAACATATATAATCAAATGTCTTTATTAATCTGGTAGGCAATTTCTTGTCAGGGCCATTTCTTTCTTTTGGTGCCATAAATTACTATTTTTCTTTTTATGATTTATTGAGTAATTTCATAAATGTAATTAATAAAATTAAAAAAAATACAATAGATTCGTTAATTGTTAAAAATAATGAAAACTTGAAATCGTTAATAATACCATATGTTTGAAACCCTCGAAAATAATGGTAGTTAAAATTATCATTCCAGGAGTTATTAAAAACCGTCGATAACCTTTTAACAATGATGGTTCTACTTGAGAAAAATCAAACCGCAAATAATGTACTTAATGGGAGTTAAAACCTCCGAAAATACTAAATATAACCCCATTAAAAATATTTTATGTGGTGAGACACTCTACTTGTAAGCACCATTTTTCAATTTTAAAACCACTCTTTCATGCACGACTTAACTGATTTTTTTTTTTTTTTAAATTATCCATTTTACTAATTGTTTTCTAAATCTACATTATTTATGTAAAAGGAACAAAAAAATTAAAAACAGGAGGTGCATTTTGAACGTTTTAACTCAAATATAAAGACCTTTTGCTACAACAAATAATATAGGATGTATGGCATTTTTAATTTTGTATAGTTAAGTTATCTCTAAACGTATTCTCTAAATTTAAATTAGTCTACCAAAATTTTCAATTGATTTATTTAAATTCTTGAATTCAAATATTTAATATTAATTTAGTCCCTGTAGAAATTAATAATATTACTCAAGTGTCACATTGTGGATTATATTTTGTTGAAGTTGAGAAATTGAATTTTCACTCGTAGTTTTTTAAATTTATTCTCTTATAGTTTTAAGATCTAACGTGACAGTGTTGCACATTTTCGTAATCAAAATAACCTTTTATTCATTTATATTTTGCTTTTTATTTATTTTCATAAAAAGAAGGGCAAAGTGTAAAACCACAATATACGAAATTGAGAATCGATCAGTACAAACGAATCAGATGCTGATACGCAAATCGCATCCTGACACCCTAATAAAGAATGACCAACTTTGGTTCTCACTTTTTAACCACAGAATATATTATATAAACAAAAATAGTAACATTAAAACTTTATGATTGAAAATTTAAGCCTAAAGTATTCAATAATTTTTTTCGTATTAGATACCAAAACATTTTGGTTTTAGTTTGTTAGTTTTATCGTAAACATGTTTGTTGAGTTGATGAATTATATGTATTAACTATCTTATGTTGTATCGACAAAATATGTTATTATGTAATGAAAAAATACATTCGTTATTATAACCAAAATAATTTACAAAATAAAATATAAAAATAATTTATAATTAATTAAAAGAACCAATCTAAAAATATAAATAAGTATTTATTAAATCAAAATTTCATGTGCATAATTTTAAAAAAATTGATACGCAAAACAAAGATCAACCGACTCTTATTTTCTCCAAATTTAAAATTGATGTATTATGCTTTACTATTAAGTTTTATGAAATTATTTTGTTATTAAAAATTTAACTTTAAATATCAATTTCATAGAAAGTTAACTATTACTTTATAATATTAAAAACTTATTAGTTTTCAAAAGAAAAAAAATATTTATTTTAGTTCTAAATGAATAAAAGGTCATAGGCTCTATTACAAACTTTTTTAAATTAGTTCTTAAAATAATCTTTTTAAGAGTCAATTTCACAATATACTAAATATTATTTTGTCATTCAACTATAATATTAATAATTTATTTAAATTTTTATATATTTTTTACCAATCATGGACTTGAGGGAGTATTGTTAATAAAAAAATCTTGTAAATAAGAAGTTTTATGTATTTATACAAAATGGCTGCAGATAATACAAGTTTAATATATAATTGTTTACTTTCAGTTTTAAAAAGTAAACCCAATACAAGTTTAATATATAATTAATGTACTGAATTAAATATTTCAAATAATTAATACTAAAATATTTAAATAAATATCTATTAAGAAAAGTAGGTAAAATATTAAAATATTGTTTTTTAAATAAGTACCATTTTTTTAAAATAAATTAAATAAAGTTATCAAAAGAAAGAGGACTGAATTCTATTTGACTAGATAAAAATCTCCTCGTCTAAAATAATTTTAAAATTAAATTAAACTTTTTTATTCCTTTAAAGAATAAATTGATATATGCCATACATTTAAAAGATTAGATATCTTAATCACTTCCAAGAGTATAACAATTAGGAGAGGTTAAGTTAGGAAGAGAAAACGGTGTATTAGGTTTAATAGTCCTGTATCGAATTCATGTTAAAAGTAATTTAAATATATATTTAAAAAAATTAGAAATAAAATTGTGGCAGAACTTTAAATTTAAAAAATACATAATATCTCAAATAATTGGCTCGTTATATTATTTCAATTAAAATGATGAAAAGAAAAAAAAAAAGTTTGTATTATTTTAGTAATTTCAAGGCACGTTTGATTCAGTGAGGAGCCAACCATTTTAGACAAGTCAAAACAAAAACCTTGTACAGCTTCGTGTGACCTAACTAACCTTCTTATATTACTTGCCATCTTTATGGAACTTCGAGGAAAATTGAGGTTTAAGTAAGAACTAGAAACAAAATGCAGCCACACTTTTTTGACAAGTCTTGTTGAAAATACGTCTCAAGAATATTATTTCAATGCTATAAATAATTAAATATAAGCTTAAATAATTAATACTTTTTAATATATAATTAATTTTTATCTTGAGTAGTTAAAATTTTTTAGAACTAAGTACCTAATTAATCAATTATAAAATTTTATTTAAGTATATTATAAATTGAAATATTTCAATAATAAAGTACAAAATGTTTAAAAATTTTTATTTTTAATTTATATATAAAAAAAATTTAATTTAGGAAAAACTTAATTTATATATGTTTTAAATTCATAAAAAAAAAATCTGTATGTATGTTTAATTATACAATTATTATCCCACGCACGTTTTAACATAACACTTGTAGCTACTATTAGTGTAGGCTATACAACTATAATTTACATTTAAGTCAAATTATAAATTCTGACACAAAATTTATTATGATTAAGCTATGTTGGATTCTGCCTGAAAAAAAAAAAAAAAAAACTCTGCTGGACTGAATCAATGTTATAATTCAATAAATGGTTCCATTTCTCCAAAGCTAAATTTGAGAACAAAAATATTGGAACAGAAAAACACAACTCGAAACAGAACACCTTCGGTTTAATTAATTTTTAACAAAAGATTAATTATTAAAAAATTCAAAAAAATAAAAAATAAAACAAAGTTGGCCTTCGTCATGACCATAATTGACTAATACCAAAAGTTTGGAAGAACCTAATCACCCATTTTCGCGCAGCACCACTTTTTATGTTACGCTTCATTGCATAAATGTCTTCATAAAGACCAATTCTGTTCGCAAACTTTCTGGATCCGCGATCTTTGTTCCCTTTCTCTTTGACTTTTTACCGGTACGCTCTTCTTCCCATTCAAACCCTAACTATTTCGCTTCCATTTCCTTTTTCTTTCACCCTTCAACGTCGTCAATTGTTCCGATTCACGATCCCTCACCTTGTAGCTTTTTCTTCATCAGATTTTTTTATGAATGATTTTTAGTGTTGATGCGTTCCTAACACTGAAGAGCTGGTACAGGTTGTTGTTGCGCTAGTGCAAATGGCGTTCTTCAGAAGCATTTCTGCACTTTCTCGGCTTCGTTCTCACGTGGTAACTGAGAAAATAGTAGCTGACTATTTTTTTACAGCATTGTTTGTGTTTGATTGTTGTTTATGCGACTTGCTAATTTTTGTTTTTGCAATGGAATGGCAGGGTCAGCAATCTAATCTCGCCAATTCAGTTAGATGGCTCCAAACTCCGAGCTCCAGTAACACTGTATTTTCTTTCTCTATTATTATCACTGTGTCGTTTGGTGTTTGATCAAAAGTTTACTCTGAAAAGTGTTAGATGCTGTGTTTTATGTGAGGAGGGTGTTGCTAATACTGTTATTGTGGTGAAGTTTGGAATTGGGTATTCTAGTATAGTTTCTCTCTGTTAGACTTTGGAAATGAGGGATACCTGAGACTAATTGTTGTTTATTATAGCGTGAAGTTGGTTATAAATTTTGAACTTATTTTTACTTTTCTTTTATGTGGGTTATTTTTCTGTTTTGTAGGATCTTTATTCTGAGATGAAAGAACTGATTCCGGAGTATCAGGTTTGTCTGCAATTTTAAGCTTCCGTGGTGACAGTTATATGTTGGATGCATTAATGTGTAATCCGTATTTCTCAGTGTTTATTGTTAATTTTCTGGTCTGCCTCTCATTCAAGTGTGTGTCTGTTTCGCATTGAAGTGTGTGATAGTTTTGTCATGTCTATATTGTATTTTTGGTTGGTATATTGGTCGGTGAGCGATAATGTGAATTAATTTTTTGTTTGTGCTAAACTTTCAGTGCACAATTTAGTTGAAGTGATTTATGCCGTGCATGTGCTATTACAAGTCTGAGATTCTTTACTAATGCCTTACCTGTTTTGTAATTCTCAGTTGTGATTGATTTCATAAATTATGTTTCCTTCGTTTCATTGTTTCTTCATGTTAGCTTGTAACATGTAAAACATCAGTTAAATCTTCTAAAAGAATGTTATATATCTCTATACCTTTAATCTATACATAAAATCCTGGTTGCAGGAACGGGTTAAGAAGCTGAAGAAAGATCATGGGAGTGTTGAGTTGGGAAAAATAACTGTTGATATGGTAATTATATTATCTTTTTGCAGATATATATCTTTTAAATTTACTAGTTGCATTGAAAGCTGTCCTTCCTTCTTGTGATTTAACTTATTTTTTGAGCACCATTTGTCACAATTTAAAGGTACTTGGTGGAATGAGAGGAATGACAGCTCTAGGTTGGCTTGGGTCAGCTGTTGACCCTGATGAGGTATATATGTAAATTAATTCAGCCTTCACGCTTCAGATGCTTGTGAATTATTAAAGTGATTAGCTCTTGCTTATGACTAATTTGATCAATTTGTAAAATCTTTGTTGTAGCATTTTTTTGTTAATGTTTACTGTTTACCAAAGGGTTCTGAGAGCAGTGAGTTATATCTTACAGGGTATTCGCTTTAGGGGCATGTCAATTCCTGAATGCCAGAAAAAGCTTCCAGGTGCTTTTCCTGGTGGGGAGCCTTTGCCTGAGGCTGTACTGTGGCTTCTATTGACAGGAAAGGTATGCAATAGTTTTAGAAAATCAATTTGAATTAATTATTGTGGATTTTGCTTAGCTGTGACGTAGTATAGCACAATCCTTGTTCGAAGGTGTTTTAGCATCTGTACTCAGTTCAAATTTTCTTGTATAATCTTTTGATTAATTCACTTGGTCACAGATACCAAACAAGGAGCAAGTTGACTCATTAGCCCAGGAATTGCGAAGTCGTGCAACTATCCCAGGTTCTCCTTCCTTTTGTTGTGATACCATTGTTATAATTACCTTGAAGCTATGTGTTACTCATTGTGGTATAATGATCTGTCTCGAATAAGTGAATTGACACAACATAAATTGTGCCTGATAATATGTTCAGGATCATAGATATATGTAACTGCTTGTTACATGAAATATATGGACATGCTCTGTTGTATTTTGTCTGAGTTGTGAACATTCACTCTGTGCTCTTGCTCTTGTTCAAATGTCACTCACGAATCACGATGTGTCTAGAAGTTTTTAACATAAAATTTGCTAGCTTGTTTCTTTTGTGCTTGAATCTGTTTCATTCTTGGACTTATTATTAGCTTTGTTGCAGATTATGCTTATAAGGCAATTGATGCATTACCTGTTTCTGCTCATCCAATGACTCAATTCACAACTGGTGTCATGGCACTTCAGGTAGAGCAACAGATTCTTTCATGATCTTTAAATTTATATAGTTTTCTCTCTGTTCTTTTTAGCTGTGACTTCTCTTCTGTAATTAAATTGGTTAGTCAATCTGACTTATTTGCTAATACTTTAATAACATCAAGACTGAGTAAAGAATTTTATAAACTAAGATTCATTAGGATGACAATGGATCAATTTTAGCTCAGAAAAAGCATAAAATGGGAGAGAAATCAGTTGATAACTGTAAGGAATATTTTACTGGAAATTCTTGTTTAACATGTCTAACATGTGGATGTCCAAGGTTCAATAGGAGCTGTTATAATCTTCAATGAGCCATATGTGGTTGCTTGCTCTTTTGTACTTGTCCCTCTTGTTGGAGATTCCATATTGAACAAAGATATGACCAAATTATAATATATAAGTGGGTGCAAACCTTATCTTGTAAACTAATTTTGTAGGGTTAAGTTAAACCTAAATCCACTTTTTAAGATGGTTACAGAGCCTATCCTATTAAAGTTTGTTAAGGTCATGTCACACCCTCTATAGGATTGCTATCAAACCACCTAGCAACATGCTCGAGATGTCTAATCATTAGCGTAAGTAGATGTATTGAAGATCCCACATCAACTAGAAAGATATGACTAAATTATAGTATATAAGCGAGTAAAAATCTTATCTTGCAAGCCAATATTGTAAGATTGAGCTAAACCTAAATGCACTTTTTAAGACCACTTGTCTAAGATGATATAATATGGAGGAATGCTAGTGCTAGATGTTTGTTTCACAAAAAGCTTAAGTAATCGAAAGAATATCGTAAAATATTGGGTTGTGGTATGTCTTCAGAATATAATCAAATCATTTTATGCATCTAGTTTTGCACCATAGTTTCTTAATATTAACATTTGTTGGTATTTTGTTCATAGTATTATATTATATCTATAATACTATAGATAGAGAATTAGCTGGGTTATAGATGAACAAGAAGAAAAATTGAAATATGTTTTCTTAGTAAGGGAAAATATATATTTACTCACTTTTACATTACGAGTATAATTGTAAACCTGCATGTTGTGGTATGTTTTGGTGACCAAGCGAGCAAACTCAATGAGTGACATGAGATTTTGCGGATCGTTGCTAGATTGCGATTTTGCTAAAAGAATTGGAGGATTGAGGGTCATGTCAATCCTGAATATGGGCTTGGTTATTTTTAACCAAAAACAAGTAACTCAAGTCATGTTTGGGCTTTTTCGGGTGGGCTCATTGACCCCACTTAAAACTTAAGAACACTCCATTTGCCATAGGGTTCACAAACGTGAATGATAACAATTTTTCCATATTTGCAATTATGTACCTCTACAAGCTCCATTGCTCTCCCATTGTCATTGTTGGCCATTGTCGACCCTCTTATCACAGTCTCCAACCCTCCCATCAATATAACCATTGCTAATACTCACTTGACCACGATCGTTGATACTCGCTTGACCACCATTTCTGATACTCGCTTGACCATTGCCATCCCCAACCACTGAGCTTGCATAGCATCAAAATAGTTGGGTTTTGGTAGTTGTTGGAAGTGTTATGATTTAATATTTCTTTGTGATGTTTTGTTCTATTATTTTTTGTCTTAATATCCTGTTATGCATTATGAATTTATTAGTTATTGAGTCATTTTATGACTTGCGAACATGTTTTAAGATGTGTTATGTATTGGATCTTAGAATTTATGATTTATTATGATTTAGTTTTTTAGCCTATATCATTTTTAATGATGTGTATGGCTAAAAATATAATTTCTTGGGTGCATAATTCTTATGAGTTGTGATCCGATCCCTGAGTTACAATCTTTTATCCTCCTTTTGATCCTCAAGTTTGACAATATTGATTAGGATTGCTTTCGAAAAATAGATCGTTTCAATAATCAATTGTAGATATAATTGACTACTGGCATGATCAGTTATATGAAACAAGTTTTATTTTTGGGTATATTGGGTGAAAAGTTGTTTTAAGATAATCTATTTTTTTTTTAATTGGGTGAGAAATTTTTTATACCAAAATAAAAAAAAATGGATATGAAGTTGTTGTTGGCTTTGTATTTAAATTGATCAATTGTTGTGAATACAATGGGGAAACAACGGTTAACTAAAAATAAACTATTAGCTTTAATCATAAGCTCCAAAACTGTGTAAAAGCTATTTCCTTTGTTGAGATTATTATCTAAGATACTGAACACATTTGAATAGTAACACCAAAAACTTTTTCCATCAAAGAGATAACAATCTTTGAAAGGATTTTAATTTAAAAATGTTCTCAATATCCATCTAGATTTAGACTCTTTCTTCGCAAAATGAAAAGGAAGATGAAAACAGGTCTGGTTGACAATATGTGATCACTAAGGATTGTGGTGCTTGGGGATCTATTTACATTTGAACTTAACAAAATTCCAAACCACTATAATAAAGCAGTAACAGCAGTGTATATTCAATGTGATGGAATGATGCCTACACTTAATGAGAAGGATTTCCGGATGGTGGGAAATCTGAATCAAGAAGCAGCCGGGCTTTGGAAGATGGACGGAGCTCTTGAGGCATCTCAAGATTTGAGATTTAAGACATGAAGTAACTATAGATGGGATGCAAACTCCATGTTGTACCCGGATACTATAACACAATATGTTCTTATCCATTATCCTGCACTGGAAGTGATTTACACCAAAGTTGAATGGAACCCATATTCCTTTCTTTGAAAGTGGGCTGCCACCTTTAACATCTCAGAGTCTATAACTACAATGCTCAATAAAATATTAGTACTAGACTATCAATACCTTGTTTCATCAATCCAGATTACATGGATCTGATAAACTAGGGAATGCAAATCCTTTGTCTGGGACATTATGGGTTTTCCTCAGGTCAGTCCTCTTTGGTGACCGTGAGAGCTCTATCTGTTCATTGCTACACTGGACAGATAGGAGGAATTTCCACGTATTACTCTCACACTTCACAAGTTTAAGAAGCTCCTAATCTCTTTTCTTTGATACTTGTTTCTCTTCACTTTTTATTGTAACTAGAAACAAATGATTCACAATCAATTCATTACATTTTTCAGGTGCAGAGTGAGTTTCAAAAGGCATACGAGAGTGGGATAGCTAAGGCAAGGTAAAATTCTAAATGGTGTTTCTTTTATTTCCAACACTAAATATGTTACTCTAGCTGTTTTAATGCTTCGATTTAGGTATTGGGAGCCAACTTATGAGGATACAATGAATTTAATTGCACGTTTGCCAGCCATTGCTGCTTATATTTATCGACGGTATGTAAAGCATATCCATCCTAATCAAAATTACACATTTGATATTCTGTGGGATGCCTAGTATGTTATATGTACACACAGACACTAAAGAAAAATGAGAGATATCATAATATCATATATTGTGGGATGACATCGATCAAAACTGGCACGTTTCTACAGGTGTCTGACATTTGAATTAATTTGTTATTCTATTTTAAAGGAAATACAAGGATGGAAAAATCATACCGTTGGATGATTCTTTGGATTATGGTGCAAACTATGCTCATATGTTAGGTTTTGATGATCCGGAAATGCTGGAGTTTATGAGGCTTTATATTTCCATCCACAGGTTTGCATTCCATTGATAATGATGGCTCGTTCTATGATCATGATCAGTTGTATATGTGTCCTGTAATTACAGCAACCCCAGTTATTGCTAATGATGACACATACTTTGATCGTGACAAGTTGTATAATTATCTTCTAATTATTGGCAACCCCAGTATCTAATGTTTGATTTTTTTCCCAAAATTTTGTTTGCAGTGATCATGAAGGTGGAAATGTTAGTTCGCACACCGCTCACCTAGTAAGTTACTTCCTTCAATCAAGCTCTTTCTATCCTGTACTAGTTTTGCTTTATAAAATACTAATAAAATGTATTTTTAATATGTATCACTCATGCTGTGGTAAAAGCTCTTGTTTTATTATATTTATTGTTAATGTGTTGTACTGTGTTTACCCCTCAGGTTGCTAGTCCTCTATCAGATCCTTACCTTGCATTTGCGGCTGCTTTGAATGGTTTAGCTGGTCCCCTGCATGGTTTGGCCAATCAGGTTATTTTGTTATTTGGTTTTCCCTTTTTCTCAGTTTTCTGTTTATATGATATAAACTTTTGTATAGTTCATCTTTCTGTTCAGCAATCATGTTTGGTTATAATTTTTGCTCAACTACATTTTTACCATTTTTAGTAACACTTTGGCTTTACTACTATACTCTGTTCTGTTTACTTCAGTCAGATTATATGCAAATACGTATATGTTTAGTTTTGTTCACTTCTATTATGATGCTACAGGAAGTTCTCCGATGGATTAGGTCAATAGTTGCAGAGTTTGGAACTCCCAACATAAGTACAGAGCAATTGGCTGACTACATAAATAAAACATTGAGTAAAGGCCAGGTAATGCATAACTGATAAGAATCTAGATGCTGAATTATGATTTTTTTTACTTTAACTTCTGTGTTTTGCTCAATTATGATTTGGTCTAAACTTTTAAGTAATGAAAATTGTTATGGAAGAGCTGTGAATATGAATTACATTTCAAGAAATTAGAAGAAAATCAATTGGGTAAAGCATGCCACTGTCTCCGATGTGTTATGTTTAAAATCTTTTCTTCCTGAGGAAAATGATATGTTGGCTGGAGGGCATTGTGGTTCTTCAGTTCCCTTTTATGTATCTGGATGTGCACACACCCACCTACATTTTTTCTTTTTACAATACAAGCCTTCCCTAATGGGAAGTTTCTACTAGAAAATTTAACACAGGTTTTGTAGATTTTCAGAATAAAGAATTGATATATGTAATGAACATGTTATGCTTTATTGTAATGTAAGTTTTTTGTATGTGGTAATATGTATATCTGCACTAAATGATTTAGAGAAAATACCACCATCTACGTCTACGATAATTTAGGCTTCGCTTTTGAATTTTGGATCTTCAGGTTGTGCCTGGATATGGGCATGGGGTTTTGCGCCAGACGGATCCAAGATACACGTGCCAGAGGGAGTTTGCTTTGAAGCATTTGCCTAATGATCCACTTTTCCAGTTGGTAATCACTTTTTTCCTAATTCCAGATTGTGTTTGCGTTGGAGTGCTTTCTTGCTACACAACCAACCCTCTATTCTTGTGATTTAATTTCTTTATGATCCAATGCGACTGTGACCCTTTCAGGTGTCTAAAATAAAAGAGGTTGTGCCACCAATTCTGACAAAGTTAGGCAAGGTAATGTTTATGTTTTCATTTTTCAATATACGTTTTATGGAATTATTTATCTCAACTTCATTTAGTGTTTGAATAGTTTCATTAGATGCAACGATTGACTTTTTCCAGGGTAGTCAGTCACTATTTCTTTACACAATCGCGTGATTTGGATCTGATCCGTTACATTCTAAGTTAGATCCTTTGCTTTATGTTTTGCCACATGTTGTTTTCATGTAGAATCCCACATTTAATTGGATGCATGTTGAACTGGATAATAAATGTACTCATACACTCTTTGCTATTAGCGGGAATTTATTGCTATGGTTGAACTTTTTCATTGGTGTAGGTTAAAAATCCATGGCCTAATGTGGATGCTCACAGTGGAGTGCTACTGAACTACTATGGTCTAACTGAGGAAAAGTATGGTGTTACTTTTCGGCTGTTCGACTTGAAATAGTTTTCATTTTGCAATTAATTTAGGGTGAATACTGAATCTAATGATCTGTGACATTGTTGTGGACAGCTATTATACCGTTCTATTTGGTGTATCGAGGAGCTTTGGAGTGGGCCCTCAGGTCTGTCCTCTCCCATTGTTTCCTGCGTTAACATTTATCTTTTTGGTGCCTTGGGTTAACGTTTCTCTTTTGGTGGATTTCAGTTGATATGGGACCGGGCTCTGGGAATGCCACTTGAAAGGCCAAAGAGTGTCACACTGGAGAAGCTCGAGCAATTGTGCGCCAAATCATCCTGAAATTTAAAGCACGGTTTCACTGTTAATAATGGCTAAAACACACTGCGGTAGATGTGTGTTGTTAAGTTAAAAAAGTTTGGTATGATTGTAATGAGCAATATTCATTACCCTCCTCCATCGTTTCTATTTTAGAAATTTTTTTTGTATTTAGGGTTTAGGGTGGATTTCACCCTCAAAAGTTGTCTTTCCACATTTTTGAATGAACTGCATAAATTACTAGGTTTGAAGGAGCATTTTTAAGAATAAAAGGCAGGGTTATCCCGTTGTATTCTTTCTAAATTGGAATGACCCGTTTGACAAATTATCGACAGGACTTGTAAACTTTGATGTAACTTTCTCGTGTGAAAAAAAAAAAATGTTAGCACTTTATTCTTTCAATACTCTTTTTAATACTTTTATTCGGTGAAATTCATAAAAGTCTTGTCAAATGAGTTTTGTATTATGCATTTGCTTATTAATTGTATAGGAATTACATGATGCATTTAATTATAGAGTCGTTAGGTTTATTGTATAGGAATTACATGATATTAGAACTATGTGAATTATGATTACGACGGTAATTTAGTTTGATGAGTGTTTTAAAATGTCACTGTCAATGATTAATTTTGTTAAGTTATAAAGTAAATACGTTTTTTACACATTATAGATATCGTCTGTATCCATTTTAAAGAAGCTGAATTTAAATAAATAAATAAATGCTGCCGATTATAACACTTGTGAACTGAAAGGATGAGCATATATGGTTTGAAAGATTGAAAATAAAATATCTTTTTACATTGCCAATATTAAATTAACATAAGACTAAGGATCCTAGTTTCGTTCATTAAAGTATTACAGCGATGGTTCTATGCGTATAGTATGATGTTCTTCGTTTTATTAGTAATGATTTGTTTTCATATGTACTATCTTGTCTCTTTTTTATTAATTAACTAGTATATTAACTTACTATTTTGTATTGTAAATATTTATTTTTACATAATTTACATTTATAATAATAAATACTTTTACCATATAAATTATAACTTATATAATTAAAACTTATAATAAATAATATATTAAATTATTAATTATATGCTAAAGTTATAATAAACCATTTGAATTGTAGTATAAGGTTAACTTTAACTATTAACAAATTTTCTTAAGAAAAACGATTGAAATTCAAAATGGAGTTTAAAATAAAAGATGGTAAATCGTAAATGATGCAATGTTAAGAAGATTAAGTATGATAAAATTAAGGTTTAATTGTTTTTTTATATGATTTAATTTGATTACAATTTTAGTTTCTTGGATACTATTGGTGCTAATTAAGCCATTTATTTTATTTCAATTATATCAATTGGATCTTTTAAATATTGTAATTTTAGTGTTTCAATCCATCATTGATCAATGTTGTATACGTAAGATCTTGTTTTCTTTTTTCACTCTCTTACTTGCATGCAAGTTTTTTTCCTTTCGTTTTTTTTTTCTCCCTAAGAATTTATGTTCTCTCTATTTTTTTCCCTTACTTCTTTTAGAACGTTATCCCAACCCGCAACACTTAGAAGATTTGGAAGTGGTCTCAACAGAATATAAATATTATTAGAGTCTCTTGAATATTTTCTCACCGAATCAAGTAGCTCTTGAGAATGTAAATTCTAGGTACTTAGAGAATGTAAATTCTAAGTTAGAGATGTTACTTTAGTTAAGCTCGTTAGCGAGATTGAAATGGAGTCTTTTATTGTATAAATCATTTTAGCATGATCCTTCTTTATGTGTAAAGATTGAAGTAATTGTAAAAATTCTTTTAGCATGACCCTTCTTTATATGTTGGGTATAAAGTTTTTGGGTTGCATGTAAAATTAAAACTATTTAGCAAGAAACTAAAGAACATTAGTCACATTTGCATCTAATATTTTTTAGTAACTTAAAGAAATACGAAGGATATAAGGTACAAGTGTGTCTAAGGTTCTCTAATTACAAATAACTGAAAAGTATAATTTGCATGTGCCTCTAAGGTTCCTAGTTAAGTGTGTAAAATTATAAAAAACACTAGTTGTGCATGCGTATGACCTTTTACATGGTCATGTCAAGTCCAAAACTTTCGTTTTATTCAAAAAATCTAGGATCTCTCCTTATCTGTCTAAATTAGAACTTCATCGAGTCTTAAGACTGTAGGAATTAACTCTCACTTCTGAAAAAAAGAGTCTAATAATTTTGGGATAGGATATATTTCAAAGATAGTTACATCTAAGTATCAAGATGTTAATACTGAAGATTAGATCTAAATCACAAAGTGAAAATGTCATCAAATACCTTACTTTAGCGAAGGCATATGTGCTTAAGCGAAGGAATTATCTAAATCACTTTATTGATTGCTTCATTTGGTATCCTCACTTAATCGAAACTATTTTCACTTAAGTGGAAATAACATTTAATGTCTCCATCTAAGCAATCTTTATTTTGCTTGTTTGATTGTTTTTGCTATGTATACACATGTTTCATGCAAAAGTGTTTGATTGTATGTTTGGATGATTATTTTTTTAATTCAATGTACAATGATGCATGTGTATGTGTATGTGTGTTCATAAAGTGACATACTTATGAATTAGGTGTGATTTTGAGATCAAAAATTTAGAATGATATATGAATCAGAACTATTTGTGGCTATTAAGCTAATATCTTTGTTATAACAGAGATTTCCTAAGTTTGTTGGTAGTCAAAGTCATGGAGACTAAGACATTTAATGTTGAGGAGTTGAAGGGAGATTTATTGTATTATTAAGATCTCATGTTAGAGTATGAAAGAGTGAATCATAAAAGTGTTAAATTATAAGTAAAGATATATTTTAAAGCTACCATAATCCATGTAGATCTTTGGTAGTGAATGCTTAATATGAATTTTTTGAAAGATGTCCATAGATATTCTTAATTAATATCATGGTAATATGGATCCATATGTAATTCCTATCCATGTGTATATATGCATGTGATGAAAAAGACTAAAAGATTTCGTAAGATTATTCGTTTAATGTTAAACTGCATAAAGTTAGAATTATGGATTTTTTTATAAAACATTTTGGTACCTTTATGTTGGTTGTAACATCCCATATTTTTCATATAATAGAAACTTTATTGCATAGAAATTATATACTAAACTTAAATATAAATATCCATACATTCATCATTTATTTCAAAATATATTTCTCCACATAAGATTTAAAAAAATTATCTTCGTAAAATTATAGATAAAATAAAATAAAACTTCTCCAACAATTCACCGAAGACTCACACCACCTGTCAAAGCCTCTGCTAACGTGTAATACACGATCATCGTAGTTTTAAAAACAAAACAAACATCACACAAAAATAAGGGTAAGCTAGTGAATTTTAAAAAATGTATTTTCATAAATTGGATTTCTATCATAACAAAACAACAACAATTCAATCTTTTATAATTCATCTTACATCATACATATACTGACTCACAAACAAAGACACTAAACTCTCTATTTCTGAAAGACACTTATGTATTGAGTTTGAGTTAGACTCAGAGGTGTGTTTCGATCAGCTTATTTCAAACCTTGGATACAGTTTGTCCCGATCAGTTCCTATTTCAAACCTCGGGTACAGTTCCCATATGCACAGGGTTAATCCATATGTCCTATTTCGATCAGCTCATATTTCAAACCTCGGACATGGCCATATGAACCTCCTTCGACTCTTCACTAACTAGTAAACTTCATCTATATGAATCTACTGTACCAGTAGAGTCAGGATACCTCCTTAGATAGATTGAATCCCCAAACAATGCACGTCCTAATAATCTCAACACGGGTATCTCCTTTCCTGAAGATACTATGTCTCAATCACACAACACATCATTCACAAACATTGATATTACATAATATCATACATAAACATTCATTCCATTCAATTCAAATTCATCCAATTCATATTTAATAAACAAATAATTAAAAAAGTCAAACTAGCTTCCCTTATCTCTATAGAGTAGAGATACTCAAAAATCCTAAAATCACATGCAACCTAACTTTGTTCAAGAATCTGATTGACACTACTTAACGCTAGGAATCTAAAGACGTCCTCTGATTGTCAATCTGATAACATGTGAGATCACACAAATCTAGAGAGAATGTAGAAAACTTCAAAGAGAAATTGTTTGAGAGATGGTGATTTTGATAAGAATGAAACTGTATATCTTCTTAAAGAAAGAGAGAGTTAATAGTTTTTATAAACAGAATATCTTCTTAGAGATAGTTGGTAGTTTTTATAAAATAAATCAGAATATGTTCTCAGAGAGATAATATCTTCTTAGAGAGTTGGTGATTGTTATAAAAATAAAAAGTAAATAATTAACTTTAATTTACTTAAACAATTTTACTATTACAAAAATAGGTGTTATCTTATTTATCTCTAAAATTAAACTGTAGATTAATTTTATTCTATAACTATTTTCTAGAATAGTATATTGGTGGTTAACCATGTGATAACCTAAGATTGTATTTAAAGATGCATATGAAAGGACATAAGAACAAGATTTGAGCATCATTTTCATTTATATCTTTTATAGACAGATCGTGTATGGATGTGTATGTGTGTGTATATATACTCTATTAATAAGAATCCTATTGAAACTCTTTTGTTGAATTAACCTACACCCTAAACTAATAAAATAATACTTTCTCCAAACAACTATTTTAAATATAATTTATTTATTCTTATATATATATATATATATATATATATATATATATATTATATTATATTATCATATAACAATTTTCCAATGACAAAGATTAGATGGATAGAATTATAATTAGATTATCATACTTATTATTCTATTAAATAGAAAGATTTTATAAAATAAAATATAAAATATTTTTGTCTTTGCTATAATAAAACAACGGTGCATCATAGACTGTAACGAATAAAAAAAAATGTGAGCTTATAAGTAAATATATTAACTAAAAGATTACAAAAACTAAAAGAAAAATAGTCATTTACCTTTTTTTCTTACAATCTCTCCGTCTAAAATAATATTCTTTATATATAAGATTTTAACACATATATTCATTTTTATAAAATAATTCAATTTTATTAATTTTTTTATAAACGTTATTTTTTAATAGAAAAGATAATTACTTTTAAACAAAATAAATTTTTAAGAATTTATACCAAATAATATCTACTATAAAAAACAAGTTTAATTTAAAAAAAATTAACAATCAATTTCTTATATATAAAAATACTATTAATGCATTCAACTTAAAAATTCATATAAAAGATAAGGGAATAAGCTGATAATTAAATATGCTTTACAATCCTTGTAATTTTTTTTAAACAAATCATTCTTAAAAAACGAGCTGACTCAGAATTCAAACTGGAGATAAATATGAGAATATTTATGGAAGAATTTGATGGTCCATGTTTGTTTTAGTGTGGTGTGTGTTAGTGAGAGTGAGAGAGTGATATGGCTTATCTAAGATTCTCACACGCAGCACTACCACAGCCTCAGCTCAAACTAGGGTTTCCTTCGCCACCTCAATTTCTCTCCATTGCTCCACCTCTCAAATTCTCTCTCTCCTCTTCTACCTTCAGGTTCACACTTTTTCTCTTTTTTTCATCTGTTCATTCTTAATTTTTACATCTTAGTTCTGTATTTTTCTGCACATTTTTCTTTGCTTTTGCTCTGTTTGTGTTTTAAATTGCTCTCCACTTTCTACTGATTTTGTTTTTTATTTTTTATTTTTAATTTCAATATTTATATGGCTGTGGAAACCAGTGATTGGTTTTGCAGTGTGCTCAGCTAACAGAATTGTTGTTGGTTTTAATCGTTGTCTTAAAATCTTGCTTGTGTTTTTTTTTTTTTTTCGTTTAAGCTTTTTACAGAACTTAGATACAGTCTTTCAGTGTTGTTCTTTGGTCAGAAGTGGAGTTTTATTTCGATGTCCCACATTGATCATTAAGCAAACATTGTTATGAAGTTAGTGACATTGAACTCCGACTTTGATAAGAGAACGTTAAATGAAAAGTTGTGTTTAAACTTTTGTTGTTTGGCAATCATAAAAATTGTGGGGCTGTAAGTAGATGAATAAGTGCAGACCTAAAACTTTTGTCTGAGTATAGTGTTGTTTTTCAATTAAAATTAAAGTTTCACCTCGATAATCCACATTGATCTTTTAATTTATGCCATTAATATTTGCAACTTAACTAGACGAAACTTCAATTTTTGATGGGAGAACCATACCAAAAGCAAATGTGCAATTTCATCAAAATTGTCTTTGAAATTTTGTTGTTTGGCAATGAAAAAATATGGGGCTGTCACTAGATAAAGAAGCGCAGGCTTGGATTCTTCATTCTTCAATTTTCATTGGACAATTGTACAATCTCGGACTTTGCTTTGTTTAATGGTTCTTATTTTAATCCTTTTCTTATTTTTTTTTTAATAAAAAGGTTTCTCATTATCTTCCTGTTTATTAAACAACTGGGGGCTTTAAAGTTATTGAACAGGTAGCTACATATTTATAGTTGAAGAAGAAATTGGGCTAAACTATTTTCGTACTAGTTGTAAGTTAGGCAATTGCTTCCGGCACCCTACATTTGCTTTCTGCATTCTATCAAATGTGTGAAAGGACTCTGATATCCCTGTGAGTGAAGGAGATGTTGTGGAGGAGCTGCTGCTATTGCGGAGGTGCTGGGAGGTGTTGCAGAGGTACTATTGCATAGCGATGGACGAGTAGCAGCAGAGTGGTGGACGAGCGGCGGTGGAGCAATGGTGGAGTAAAAGATATGTTAGGGTGGTTTTGATTTGAATGTAAGTGTGTTATGAGGGTATGATGGATTTTATGATTGCTGGGGTGTGACGGTGAGGGTGGAGTGTTTTTCTTGAATTCCAAAAAACATTTTCTAGAATTTAATTTTTTTTCAAAGTTTTTGTTTATTCTGGAAAACGTTTTTCAAAATATATTGGGGTGTAAAAATGACTTATGAAAAATATTTTCTAAAATGTATTTTGGAGGTGTAGAAAGCAGTTTTGGAAAACATTTTCCAAAAGTCATTTTTGAGTTTTGGAAAACGGAACTGCTTTCTACATCCAAAATGTATTTTGAAAAACATTTTCCATAAATCATTTTTACACTCCAAAATACATTTTAGAAAACATTTTCTAGAAACCAACCCAAGGATACTTTTAGTATTTTAAAAATATGATGGGATGCAGGAAGTAAATGAGGGGTGTAGAAAGCAATTTCCTCTAAGTTATTTTCAGAAACTATCCAGAGAGTTTATTAAAATAAGCCAAAAGTTTGCATAAGCTCTTCCAAACCCGTGCACGTGTTGTCATAAGATAAATCTGAAAAAGTTAAGCTGTATGTAAGTCTTTCCGACAGAGACCTTAGCTGCGTATGGTAGGATATATTTGGATGGAGGAATTTGGAGGGGGAGGGAGGAGAGGGTTAATTTTGATTTCTAAATTCAGAGAATGATAGAAGTAAATGAACAATGAATGATTGGAAGGTTACTTGTTAATTGTGCTTTTTTAAAAAAATTATGAGAAATGCTTACCAAAAATGGAACAACTCTCCCCTCTCCCATTGTATCATGTTACTTGAGTGAATGACAGTGTGTTTATTCTACATTGTTGTAATAATTGCATCCGTTTTAATAAAAAATGTTTTATCTTATTTTGCGTAGTAATATATCATCAGACTTGTGGTTTTTATTGTATCCAGGTGCAAAGTTTTTAGGAGATTGAAAGTGAATCAAAGGGTGTTGTTGACTGTTTTCGCAGCAAACCCGAACTCAGTAGATGGGAAATCACCCAAAGAAGGATCAGATGTAAATGAAAGTAGCAATGCTGCTCAGGGACCTCCTCTCCTTACTATTTTGGCTGGAGTCTTTGTTCTTTTCGTCGTTTGTTGGAGTATTTGGTCCATTATAGCGTGGCTCATAAGTTTGATAGTTACTGCACCTGCTCCCAAATAAATTTTATTATGGTGTTTGTGTTTGTATTTTAAGCCACAGCACTAGTCCTTATGAATTTGTCTTAGTTTCTTTCTAAGATTTTCGACTTAATAGAATTTGAGTGCTAAAATGCTAAAGTGAGCCAAGAGCTGGTAAAGGGAAGAAACAGAATTGGCAACTCCTAATGCTGGTTCTAAATGTGAGAGAGCTTATGTTCATGTCTGGGTAATGTCAAAAATCTTTTAGTTATGGATTCCATTGGGGCTGTGACTTTGGTATATATTTTGAAGAACTGTAGTTGCCTATTCTTTTGGTTACTTTGTCTACATATACTTTAGAAAATAGTAGATCCATTTTTCTAATTTTGACACGGCAGATATTCTGATTTTTTCTAATTCAGTCTTTTAAAAAAGTTTAGGGGCTCGTATACTTGTTTTTATTTCCTACTACTATTTTTTAATTACAAAATTACCACTTTCATTTTTCTTAAAGATTTGTAAAGAAAAATAGAATAAATTACACAAATATTTGAAGACTGAAAATAAGTTCAAAGCAATGTGACAATTTTATGATTAAGAAATAAAAAAAGACATAAGTAAATACTCCCTTTGAAAACTAATGAGCTTAACTAAATCATATGCTTGGACTTTGGTGTTTTTGGTTTTCATACAAAACAAAATTTTTTAGTCTGATGTCGTCATCTAAATTTGTATATTGAGTTGTGTTCAACCCCCAGACTAGAAAAAAAACCTGAAATGTTTAGATAGGATTTGTTATTCTAAGGTCATTATGTCAGAATAAAAAAGACTTGTTTTCAATGTTTATAACATCCTTATTTAGAAAACTCAGATAACGCAAGTTGAAAATGAACACATTGACTGAATAAGAGAGTTGTGATAAGAGAGTCTTGCCTTGAGGACAAGTGTACAAAACGGTGAAAACAATGAACAAGTGGATGAGCATACTGACTCAAAAAATCTGACCTTGCTTGTGAAAAAATTTGGAAGGTTGCTGAAGAAAAGAAAATGATAGAAACTTTTCTCAAAGAAAGTATTAGAATAAAAAAAAAATGATTTTAATTCACCAAATTTTACTTTGATTGTGGAAAATAAGGACACGTCGTGGTTAAATGTCCAAACAATCAAAGCAACGAGAAAATAGTTTAAAAAAAATTGAGAAAGGAGGAAAAGGCAAAAAAACCTGTATAGTTTGACAAGATAATGATAAGTCTCCGTAGAGTTTTAAAATTAGAAGATGAATTGAATGTTGGAAAAATTGATTTTGAGAGTCTTGAAATCATTTATAAAAATTCATCTTGTAATTGTACTGAAACAACTTCACCGTTCATTAAAGAATGTGAAAATTATAAGTTTTTGCAAAATAAAATACGTTGTCTAATCAAAACTCTTGCAAAGTAACTCTTGTAAAGTTTATAATGAAAAGAATAAATTTTAAAACTTTGGTAAGTTATCAAAGATGTGTTTTTGATAGAGCTAGAATTTTAATATCGAAAAACACCTAGCTCTCTCTCTATTTATTACTTGTTTCTATTATACGAGGAAAGACTATACTTCTAGAAATTGTAAAATCATAAAAGTTGATGTATCGAATTGTAAATTATAGTGAAAATAAAAAACGTAATAGAGAGGAATTTAACATTGTTGGATTTGAACTAATAAGGGGACCAGCATAATTTTTTTTTTATAAGTGTACTTTAAGGTCAAAAAGTCACTTTATTTAGATAGTGATTTTTCAAAGTATATAATCAGAGATAAATAAAAATTTGTTGATCTTATTTTCAAAAGAGTAATGATATTTTGACACTCTTACTATCAATACATATTCATTTGACACACAACAAAAATAAAAATAATATTTTATTGTGAAGTATTTAGGTATCAGTTGTTTTTAATCTCTCTTCTCTCTCATCTTCTTTTTCTCTCCCTTATCTCTCTCTCCTCTCTCTTCCTTTTCATTTAATAAAGAATCTTTTCTTCAGTTTCTCTTTGTCATTTGATTCTAACATTCACATGTATTCTATCTCAATATTAATATCAAATAAACAATATAAACATGGTGGTGCACAGTGGTGTCTTATCTTTTTCTTATCAACCCTAACATTTACCACATCTCAATTCTAACTTTAGACAAATAAATTCAAACATTCTTGTAATGTTTTTTCTTCTTTGCATGGACCATAATATTCTTGCTCTTTTTTGTTCTCTTCTATTGTTCACCTTCATTATTTGCCTTTGACTTGCATATATTCTTTTTATCATTGTGTTGTCATATTTTGAAATAAATATATTAATTATTTTATTTTTATATTAAAATAGAAATTAGAAAAACTTAAGTTTTAATTCATATTATTAAATTTTCATTTCAAAAGTATGTTTATACAAGATTTCAACGTTAGAAACCAAAGTGCTTTTAAAAGAAAAACATTGTGACTAAATAAAATAAAAATAATAATGATTACAAAAAATAAAATAATAATAGTAATATATTGATATTATGAATAAAACATATTTATGAATATAAAAAATTATATATGATTATTTAAAAGGAAAATAATAATATTAATAAAAAAATAATTAACTAATTATTATATATATTGTTAAAAATAAAATTCTAATTGATTAAAAAAGAAAAAGACAAGAAGATAATATTATATTTAATGTAATGTAAAAATTACTTTTTTTAAAAAAATAAAATAAAAACAATAAAAAAAGAAGATAAGAATAACAAATTTTTCATTAAATGAAAAGAAAAAGATAGGAGAAATAAGAGAGAGAAAGAGGAGAGAGAAGGGAGAATAAGAGCAAATGAACACCTCGCAACAAAATATTACTTTTTTGTACATATAGGAGTGTCAAATGAATGTATTGACAAATAAGAGTATCAAAATATCATTACTCTTTTCAAAAGAGGTGGATTCGTCACATATATTGATAATAATAATAATAATAAAGGAAGAATATTAAGAAGTGGCAACATTAACAATGTTTCTTCCATTCTCATTCAAAATGTGCTATTTGTTGAAGATCTCAAGAACAATTTTCTAAGCATTAGCCAACTATGTGATAAAGGTCACAAGGTAATTTTTGAACCTAATCACTCTTTAATTTATGACTCAAAGGTTAACAAGATCATGTTAACAGGTAAACAAATTGAGAAGATATATGTTTGGTATTGAACCACATCATTTCTTAAAAGTATTGGAATAATTGACTCTAGAAGGAGATTAAATATAGTTCGTAGAATCTTTTTACGAATGACTATAATAGATCGTCTAGGAACAAACAACTAAAAAATAACAAAATAGATTTATACTAATTCATCCAAACTCACCTGATATATTTAATTCTTGTTTAAGACATTTTTAAAAGATTCGAATAATTAAATAAATTATTACACAAGTATATGAGTACACAAAATCACTTTTGATTATAATAAATAAATAAAATACTCCTATTTTTACGTCTTAATCTTACCTTAAGACTATGACATGACAAACAGAAAAAACTCTTAAAGAAAGGGTAATTTAAGGTCATAAAATTTACTTCATAAATAAAGAATTATAAAGGTTTCACTCCCCACTTAGAATAATATAATGAACTAGAAAGTTGTATAACACTTTATACTTATGTATTATCTTGTTGTTGTGCTATTCTGTTCTATTATGTTATATTGGGTCGACATATTTATTATGATATAATATTCTTTGGAAAACTTTGTGAAATGTGTTAATTTTATGTTGCTTCCTTAGTGTGCATTAACTGAAATTTTGATATGGAAGGTTTTGATACAAAGGAGCCTCTGACTTCTCTTTGAAAGTAAATAATTCATAAATGCATAAAACATATATAAAAGATATAACAAGAACAATATTTAATGTAGTTTAAAGTGTATCAGTATTTCATTTTATTTTGTTTTGAGTTTTTTTTTTT